>Ga0335085_10001377_pt1 | contig 52657 bp, 39 predicted proteins | sample Lox_Sample_45_FD_206712 | JGI IMG/M metagenome (GOLD analysis project Ga0335085, IMG submission 206712) | Soil microbial communities from Loxahatchee National Wildlife Refuge, Florida, United States - Lox_Sample_4.5 | ecosystem: Environmental > Terrestrial > Soil > Wetlands | place: USA... | reverse complement strand
GCCGCTGCCGATAAGGTCAGCCCCGAATTTCTTTTTTCCGGCGAAGGGCCGGAGGATTGGCTGTGCCAGTATTTTCCCCTCTCCTACTTCCGCATCAATGCCGATTCCGTCCCCGTATGCCGTTACATCGATCCGCAAGAGCCCTTGATGGTGGCCGTCACCGGATTTGATGACCGCGAAATGTTGAACCTGATTTTAATGGACCGCTATATCATTGAATACGAGCCCTACAACTTCAAAGGCTATCTCGAAGATTTTCCATTGACGCTGGCTTACGGAAAAAAAATCGACGCTTTGCGCCGGAAATATAAAGAGTATTTGTGGGACGCCACTTTCCGGGACACACTGGACGCCCACGTGACCAGCGCCGGCAATTTTCGTTACTCCGTCTTTGTGACAGCGGAGGGCAAGCGCGCTGTGGTGGTTGTGAACATGGAATCTTCCAAATCCATCAGCGCCAGAGTGGGTTTACCCAATCCAGGCAAATGGGTGATGGCAACTCCCGAAGATCCCAACGCCGCACCAACCGACGGCCTGTTGAAAATTCCAGCCCGGTCTGCCGCCGTCGTGATGGAACAATGAACTGCCCTTTTGTCGAATTAAAAACATGAAAACCACAATCAAAAATGCCTTGCACAGTGAGCCGGCATTTCTCTGGTCGCTTATTTTTCTGGCCTCCGCCGGGCTCATTAGCGCGCAAACGCAACCTCCGGCCAAAACCAACCGCTGGGAGCGTGACATTCAAGCCTTTGAAGCATCCGACCGCACGAATCCGCCGCCGATGAACGCCGTTCTGTTCACTGGCGCGTCCAACATCCGCCTGTGGAAAAATGTAGGCGAGGCGTTCCCGGGCCACAAAGTATTCAACCGCGGTTTTGGTGGCGCGGAGATGTCGGATTTGGCCGAGTTCTCCGGACGCATCGTCATTCCTTATCATCCGAAAATCGTCATCGTTTACGCTGGCGACAATGATTTGGCCGGCCACAAAACGCCGGAACGAATTCTAGCCGACTTCAAGACATTCGCGCAGGAAGTTCACACGGCGTTGCCGGAAACTGTCATTTGCTGCATCGCCGTCAAACCATCCCCATCGCGTGCCAGGCTTGTGCCCCAAGTCAAACAAACGGACGCATTGCTCGAATCTTTTTGTCGGACCGACGCCAATACGATTTACATTGACGATCTGACACCCATGTTAAGCGCAACGGGCGGCCCGCGCCCGGAATTGTTTGGCAAGGACGGTCTGCATCTGAATGAGAAAGGCCGGGCTATTTGGACTTCTCTCATCCGCCCCATCCTCGACCACTACGACCCCCCGAAAACCACAACGCGGCCATAAAACACTGCAGCACCGAGTTGTTTTTCCTAGTGATGATATGAAAACCATGCCATCGATCCCCTCGCGCGAATCATTGCGGAAGACCGTCTGGCACGTTGGGATCCTGCCGTTATTCCTGATGTCGCTGACTCCCTCGACAACTGCTCACGCTGCCGACTCCAATTCCTCCGCGCCCCAAACCGAAGTTATAGCACCGGGGATCTGGCGGCTTCATTTCGGTGATCCCGAGCCGTTCACTCCCACGCATTTTCGCAGTGCGCCGATGGCCGGCGCGGAGCTGGACAAAATGCCGTCCACCGAGCCCATGCCGTTGGACATGGCGACAATTTCATTTCAGGTTTCGGACCGGGGATGCTCGCTGCAATTTCCAATGAAGTCCGGCGAAAATGTATATGGCTTCGGCCTGCACACGGAACTTTTCGGCATGGCCGGACGCAGAGTGTTCCTGAAACCGACGGACAAACCCGAAAATGACCTGGGGGAATCGCATGCACCCGTGCCGTTTTACGTTTCGTCTCAAGGCTATGGCGTTTTTGTCGACACAGCGCGATTTGCTTCCTTTTACACCGGGAACGTCGCGCCGGCTGACACAACCGACACCAACAATGCGGGCCTCCAGACCAGCGCTGCCGAACTTTATCGCGCCCGCGAGCAGCGGGTGAAAACCATGCTCGTGGATGTGCCCGCAGCCAGGGGAGTCGATGTCTATATCTTTGCCGGGCCGACGATGCTGCAGGCGGTGGAACGCTATAATCTTTTTTCCGGTGGTGGTGCCATGCCACCGCTGTGGGGACTGGGCGTGCACTACCGCGGCTACACCAAATACGGCGCGACCGAAACGCTCGCCCTGGCCGCGCGCATCCGCGCCGCGCACATGCCTTGTGATGTCTGGGGCGTTGAGCCGGGCTGGCAGTCACGGGCCTATTCCTGTTCCTTTGTTTGGGACACAAACCGCTTTCCGAATCCGGACGATTTTCTCAAAAAGATGGGAGCAATGAATTACCGAATGAATTTCTGGGAGCACGCCTTCACGCATCCAACCTCGCCGATTTACGATGAACTGAAGCCGTGGTCGGGCAATTATCTGGTCTGGAACGGATTGGTCCCTGACTTTGCGTTGCCGCAGGCACGGGAGATTTTCCTGAAGCAAAATAGAGCCGCGTTGTTCGATCGAAACGTCGAGAGCGTGAAGCTCGACGAATGCGATTACCAGCCCGAGTCGCCGACACCGTGGTCGTTTCCGCTCGCAACGAAATTCCCTTCCGGCCTCGATGGCGAAGTGATGCATTCGCTCTTCGGCCTGCTCTATCAGCAAACGATGTGGCAACCCTACCAGGAAAAAGGTCTGCGCACCTGGGGCCTTGTTCGCAACTCACACGCACTCGCCGGTCCCCTGCCCTATGTTCTTTACAGCGATTCCTACGACGCGCGGTGCTATGTGCGCGGACTGGCCAACGCCGGTTTTAGCGGGTTGCTCTGGGACCCGGAAGTGCGCATTGCTGATTCGGTCGAGGATTTTTATCGCCGGCTCGAAGTGGCGATTTTTTCGCACGATGCAGTGATTGACTCCTGGTACATACCGAACCCGCCTTGGGACCAGATAAATCGGAAGAAGAATGAACACAATGAATTGATGCCCGACCGCGAGGCCGTGGCCGACAGTGTTCGCTCATTGCTCCAATTGCGGATGAGTTTCATCCCGTATCTTTACTCTGCTTTTAACGAGTATCGTGTCACCGGCAAGCCGCCGATTCGCGCACTCGTGTTGGACTGGCCAAAAGATCCAAAAGCGCGCACGAACGATGATGAGTTCATGTTCGGTGATTCCGTGTTAGTGGCCCCGATCTTTGCCGGTCAAACCAATCGCTCCGTTTACTTGCCGGCCGGCGACTGGTTCGATTTTTGGACGCGTGCAAAAATTTCCGGCGGCAAATTTATCGAAGCCGCTAACGGTGTCGGACAAATTCCGCTGTTCGTAAAGGGCGGCACGTTGCTGCCGCTGGCCGAACCGGTGGAATCTGTCAAAACAAACACATGTTTCAACGTGACGGTCAATATTGTCGGCGCCAAACCTTTGGACTTCACACTCTACGAAGACGACGGTGTTACCACGGCTTACGCGAAGGGCGAGCAAAACCAGATTCAGCTCCACGCCGACGGCGATAACCATTCAATCCAGCGCAAGGGCAACTATCACGGGCCGGAGCGCTACAGGATTTCCGTCTGGAAACAGTTTTGAGGGCGAACAAGTCCAGCTGAATTTTCCAAAAACAATTAATCAGCGCGCAATGAGACAAGCTTGGTTTGCTCATCATATTTAGCACCGACTCGGCGACCGTTCCATTGGACGGCCGCAGGAGAATTGTCGGCGGCAATCTGAATGGAACCGGATGCTCCATTGGAAAAGATCTCCATGGAATCGCCCGGCGACCAACAGGCCGTAAGTTTTGAAAGCGATTCCATAAGGCTGCGCCCTTTGCTGCGAAGATAACTGCCGTTGCCCATAAAAAAACGTTGCACCGGTTGCCCTTCCGAAAGGCCCCGCTTGAAATGCAGCAAATAAGCGTCCGTCACCCAACCTTCGATTTGGATGCTGATCGTACCCGGATTTTCGATGGCACGAAGATTCAGGTAAAATTCCTCCAAAGCATCCGACGTCTGCATCCGGACTCCGACATGGTCTTTCTCTTGCAAAACCTCAAATTTCGGGATTGCATCTGGATTCAGACAGATGGCAGTAATGAATTGGCATGATTGTGCCTGAGCCTCAGGAGAAAAAACCAGGTAAGGCACTTTCGTCTTTGGGTCATTATCCGCCAACCCGGTTTCTTCATGAATCCGTGCCGGCGGATGGAGCATTTTCACAACGGCCTCGGCCTGGCGGCTCTTGACGCGCACGCCACCATCCGGATGCGCAGTGTATTTCCCGTCATAATGCAGCAGCCAATCCATTTGTCCCGCGGTCTGCGCCCGCACATCGTCAACAATAAAAATGACGTCACCGCTCCAAAGCCAGTGACGATAATTGCGCGAGAACCACCGCGCCATCGGGCCGGTCGCGTCTGCATAAACATATTTCAATCCCAATGCATCAATCAAACTGTGCAAGTGACCGGGAAATTTGCAGCCCCGAAAGAGGTCTTCCTCCGGTTGACCGGAGCCGTTAAATAGAATGACATTGTGCGCCCGGCTTTGCCGATAGTAGGTCGTATATTCAGGTCGATAATACGCGCAGTGTCCCGAATCGATGATCAAAGGCGCTCCGTCTTTGAAAAGTATGAATGAGCCGGCGTCAGCGTGGGCGTGGTTCCAGGTATAACCGGACTTCACAGCCAGGAACGTGGCATCCTTCTCCCAGGAGGAACGCAGCATGGCCCATCCCATGTTAGGATAGGCATAGGAATTCGGCACATCGAAGGCCGCCGACGGCTTGGGATATTGCTGCAACAACGAGAGCGCCGCTCTTCGCATCCGTGTGTGCACCAGATCGAGATAACGGCCGGCCTCAGGCGTTCCCAGTCCGCAAGCGATCAGCAGCAGCACGGTCTCGGTCGAATCGCCTTCCAGTGAACTGTCATTGAAGTTCACGGTGTAAAAACCAGACGAAGTCGGATAGAGCGTGTGAAGAAAATAGCGCGCCAGTTGCTCCAGCGGTTCCATGCGCGCCGCTTTTCGATCCGGATAGGTGTTTTGCCAGGCCAGCCGGTAATAAAGATACTCATGCACACCATAGTCGGTATAGCCCACGCTCTCATAAGAGGGGCCGTCACGCTCGAAAGTGGCCACGCGGTTTTGCAGCACATTGCCACGGTAATCGAACCATTGTTTGAAACCGGCGTCGATTGCATCAATCCATCCTTGAGCACGCGCATCGTCGCCCAATAACGCGAGCGCGCACAGTCCGGCGCCGCCGACGCACACCCCCCACCAGTTATGTCCCATCGAATCCAGGGAATGAATTCGCGTGCCCGGCAATACCCAATCATTCAGGATGGGCACAACGGCCATGCTCACCATGATCCTCCCGATTTTTTTCCGGTCAGCATCGGTAAACACGTCGTGCAACGCGTCGTAGCCAACGGCGTAACCAGAAGCAAATTTTGCGGTGTCCAATTCCGAAAACCAGGGCGGAGAACGGTGTGGAAAACCGGGAGCAGTCCAACGCGCATACTGAGCATAATAGAACATCGCCGACTGGAGTTTGGCGGCATACCGTTTGTCGTTGGTGAGATGATAGAGCAGGCCGAGGGTCAAACCCATTTCGGACATCTGATCTCCCGGTGCAGCGAAATTCTGCTGTTGTCCCGGGCCATTCATGGCACTGGATTCCGGCACAAAATCGGCAGCCAACAATTCTTCGCCCCGCTTTTTCAACCCCTCGTGGGCCGCGGGATCCGCGGCAAACGATTGGCGCAGGCGCTCCAGTGAAGCTGCGTTGTAGAAAAGCCGTGGGCGCGATGCAGGCTGAACGTTCCGTGCATCGCGGCCGGTGGCTGAGCCAATCGGGGTCGCCTCGGCCAGCAAAGAAAACGGCTGGCTCATCATCGGCCCGGCCAGAAGCATCAGTTTAATCAGATTGCGTCGACTGATCGTTTCAACGGACTCCATAGCAAAAGTTCGTAATCATCTGCGTCATAAGACGGCAGCGCGTTGATGAGGTTGCAATTAAATTCATATTGCCGCCGTGCCAAGAGGTGCCCTTGAGGATATCCTCCCACCGCAGCCCGAATATGCCACCAACCGCTCAGTCAGTCTGCAAAGTCTCCTGCAGTGCGAAGTCGCGGGATGACGATCCGACCATGATTCGGTATGTTCCGGGCATAATCCTCCAGCCATGCGTGTTTGTGTCCCAATAAGCAAACGAGTGCGCATTGAGTTTCAATCGGACATGACGGGTTTGACCGGGTTTCAGGGCCACTTTTTCAAATCCTTTCAACTGTGCTGGAGGCTGGGGAATTGCCTCCGATGATGGCATTCCAAGATAAAGTTCCACCACAGCCTTTCCGGACCTTTTACCAGTATTGGTCACGTCCAACTCAACGACCGCAGATGGCGCGGAATTCAGATCCGTCGAAACGTTCTGTCGAGAGATGGCGAGGTTTTTATAGGCAAATGTGGTGTAGGAAAGACCGTAGCCAAACGGGAACAATGGCTCGATGTTTTTGGCATCGAAGTGCCGGTAGCCGACGAAAATCCCCTCCAAATATTGCGCGGTGCCCTGCACGCCGGGATATTGTTCCGGCGTCGTCGCGGGCAAATCAGCCACGGCCTTGGGGAAAGTGATCGGCAGTTTTCCCGAAGGATTCACGTCGCCAAACAGAACCGCCGCCACCGCGTTGCCATCCTCTTCGCCCGGATACCACGCCTCAAAAATCGCCGGCACCTCGTCCAGCCACGGCATGAGAATCGCCGAGCCGGTTTTAAGGACCAGCACCGTGTGCGAATTCGCGTGCGCAATCGCCTCGATCAACTCGTCTTGATTTCCGCTCAGCGTCAACGAATGGTCCCGCCCTTCGGTGTCGGCATCGCCGACCATCACAATGGCCACGTCGGAGGATTTTGCCAGCGCAACAGCCGCATTCACATCCCTGCCGTCGACAAGAGTCACTTTCACTTTGGGACCGACGCGGTTTTGGATACCCTCCGCGGGAGAGACGGTATAAAGCGGCACGACGTGAGAACTGCCGCCGCCGCCGGTCATCGCATTGGTTGCAAAGGGTCCGATGAGAGCAATGCGATGGAGGCTCTTTGAATCGAGAGGCAATTCATTGCCGGCATTCTTGAGCAGAACCATTCCCTCCTCCGCAAACTCTCTCGCCTCAACACCGTCTTTGCGGGCCGGAATCGGCTTTGATTTTGTCAAGCGATCAAACTGTCCGAATTCCATCATGGTTCGGAAGCGCCGGATGAGCTTGTCATCTATGACCGACATCGGCATCCGTCCGGATTCAACTGCCGTCTCAAGGTTGGCGCCGAAATATTTTCCAGTCGGCATTTCCAAATCCAACCCGGCCAGCGCGGAGGGAGCAGTGCTGTGAACAGCTCCAAAGTCGGAAGTGACAAAACCTTTGAAATCCCAGTCCTTTTTTAAGATCTGATCCAGCAATTCAGAATTCTCACAACAATAAGCTCCATTGACCTTGTTGTAGGCGGCCATCAAAGACGCAACATCGCCCTGCCTGACCGAAGCCTCAAAAGCCGGAAGGTAAATCTCATGCAACGTGCGTTCATCCACGACAACATTGACTTTGGAGCGATTATTCTCCTGGTTGTTGGCGGCATAGTGTTTCACGTTGGCAATGACGTTCTGACTTTGGATACCCAGGATTTCCGCGACTGACATTTGTGAAACCAAATGAGGGTCTTCGCCAAACGCTTCAAAAGTTCGACCGTTTTGTGGCACGCGCGCTATGTTGATATCGGGCGACTCGATCAAATCTTCACCTAAATCCTTCCCTTCTTTACCGATGATGACGCCATAGCGTTTTGCCGACGCGATGTCCCACGTTGACGCGAGCGAAATGGGCGCCGGCAAAGCAGTTGCAGCCTTCTGCGGGTCGTCGCCGGCCGGCCCGACACCGGCCGGGCCATTGGCGATATGAAAAGCCGGAATGCCCAACCGCGGAACCGGCGGGACATATCGATAATGGTCCGCATCCTGAATCCCATGCAGCTGCTGGATTTTTTCCTGTAAAGTCATTTTGCTCACCAATTCCCGGGCGCGAGCGTCAAAATCTTCGGCATGAAGAGAATTGCCGCCACAAGCTCCTGCGACAAAAATGGCCAGCGCAGGAACAAAACAGTGGACTAGTTTTTCCAGCTTTGAATTCGTGAAGTTTTCGAAATTTAAACGAGACATATCAAAATACAGAAATATTCGCCGAGCAGTGAGGTTGAACTTATTGATTGAACGCGAACACTTATTCAGAAAGCGGAGGTGAATTTGATTTTCTCCACATTGTTCTCTTTTTTCCACGCCGTTCCTTTCGCTCCAGGCAGCCGCACGGCCAACTTGGGAATTGTGCCGCCTTGTTTGACTTGCAGGACAAAATTTATGTTACCGTCCTTCTTCTCGAAGGAAATGTCGGCCCTCACGACTCCATCAGGCGTGTAAATCGGCCAATTTTCCATCCGGTATCCCGACCACAATGGAGGGAGGCGGGGAATAATTCTAACTTCCTTCGGCGAAGTGTCATCGACGCCGGCAATCAAACGCGCAACCTTGAGCGGTTCCGAGACGTTGACCAGATTGAGCGGACCACAACCCGCGGTCAGCTCTATTTTGCCTGGCGCCTCGGGTGAATACATCCGTTCATAAAAATAATAAGGAGAAAGACGCCCATAATGATATTCTTTGAAGCTGAAGATGACCTTGGGCGCCTTATAAGTCCCCTGGGCAAGAAAATCGATTCCATGGCCAGCCATGTCGAGCTTGTCAAACAACAGCATGTCCTGAAGAGCATAACCCTGGCCGTAGGACGGACTGGTAAGCAGACCTTTGTGAGTATAGTTCATCTGCGCCCAAAAGCCGTACTTATCAAACTGTTCTTTTCGTAAAGGGAAGGCGTAGAGTTCATCAAACGTTTTGCCACCGTTCACGACCGCGCCTTGCCAGGGCCAATCAGCAGCGTTGAATCCCAAAACATCCGCCGACATGCTGACAACGCCGTTGAGACCGCCGGTGCCTCCCAAAGTGGCGCTGTCGGTGTCAGTATGGTTTGGTTTCATTGTGTTGGTCTCGACACCCCAAATCCAGGAGCCCTTATTGTTGACCAAATATTTCTGGATATTGTGAAACAAGGTCTTGGTATCCTTCCGCCATTGTTTTGCCGTGGCATGGTCGCCCATCTCATCTTCCATGTTGGCGGTGGCCAGCAGGGCAAGCGCGCACAGGTTATTTTGAACCACATTATAATCGTCGTGATCCTTTCCCCCTCCGAATTCGCCAGAGCCGGGAACGAGCGGAGCCGATTCAAGAAAATGGTGAATTCCCCGCACAGGTGACGACGGCTGATGTAAATATCCGTAAAGGCGGGCGCGGAACGGATCCTTCGCCGGCAGCCGCTGCCATAACGCCACCATTGACATGATAGTCGCCGCCTGACCGTCCATTTCCGAACCAATTAATGCCCCCTGCTGCGGATCAATGAATCTGGGAAATGCAACAAATCCTTCACTATTTGTCCCCACGAAATCCATGACGCATTGGGCGACCTGGCAGGCATGGGCGTAATAACCCCAGGACACCAGCTCCCGCATGAACGTGCCGGCGTCGCGCGTCCACATCGTTCCGTACCACGGTTGATTGGTCGGCGACGCATTGAGAAAACCCGGAGGAAATTTATCATCCGACCGTGAGACGTAATCAAGGATGAGCGCTCCCTTGAACGATTCGTTCACTTCCTTGCTGAACAAGTCCGCGGAATCTGAACCAAAGAAGGTAAGCCTGCCCCCTTCGTCCGACTTCAAATTAAAAGACACTGACCAGTTCGGCGCTGACGTTGAATTTCCGGTGGCGGCCGGCAAAGCGGCTTTTTCCGCCCTCAAACCATTACAGGACAGAATTATCGCGAATACGGTGATAAGTTCGGATCTCAATCTCATTATCTTATAACATACCGATTGAAGCACGATTTCCGAAGGCCCCTCTCAGGGCATCAGTGAAAATGCTGAGCGTGAATCGACCCGGCCGCCCGCTTAATTGAACGGAACGCTGCCCGTGCAATCCGGTTTTCAACGACTGGGAACGAGCTGAATAATTACCAATCAAAACCACGATAATCGGCAGCCTGCAACCGATGCCCACGTTAACGGCCGGCGGGAAGCCGGTAAATACCCTCATTTGAGGGTATTTTGCAAACGTGAACGGGTAATCCTCTCTCTCAGGCCGCTCATGGATTTCCCTGCCGCAGTTGGCGCTTCCGCGTCATCCCGTCATGATGACGTGTCTGCCATCTCATTGCCGGATTTGCGTTCCCCGGCTTTTGTTCGGCAAAATCCCCATCTCCAATTCCAGGGTTCCGCCTCGCGCGATTTCCTGTTGGGTGATCCACGGACGGTTTAACGGTTGACCGTTCCAGACTGATTAACTTGCAAGGAGGCTTTGATGCCCATCATCAATTCATGAATGCATGTATCGGTTTCCTGCACTCTGGAAGACGCGTTTGAGGATTTTTGCGTGGCACAGGTCGCCAAAGGGCTTGGCAAAACCAACGATTACAAATTTTTCATGAACCGCTCCCGGAATTACCGGAATGTTCAGATCTGTTCGATCACCACACTTTGGAATTCGAAATGGCCGTCACCCTGCCGTGAACTTCTTCTGGCCGTGGTTTGGAATCACCATTGAACCCGCCGGGCGATTGGCCGTGTAGCGCATCACCGCCTCTGTGCGGCAGTGAACGTGTAATTTTTCGTAAATCGTTTTCAAATAACTGCGCACCGTCTCAATGCTCAAACGCATTTGGTCTGCGATCTCTTTGTTGGACAATCCGTGCGACAACAAACCCAGCACTTCGATTTCCCGCGTGGACAGCTGCGCTTCATTGCTCGGGTTGGCTGGCGGGCGGCGGAACGACCGCACCACCCGGCGGGCAATGGCGCTGCTCATCGGCGCGCCACCGGCAAGCACGTCCAGCAATGCCACCCGCAGATCCGCCGGCTTGGAACGCTTGAGCAAGTAGCCATCCGCTCCGGCTTCCAACGCCCGAAAAATCAATTCGTCGTCGTCCAGGACGGTGAGAATCACAATGGGAGTCGCCGGCAACAATTCCTTGAGCCGGGATGTACATTCGATGCCCGACATCCGCGGCAACCGGATATCCATCAAAATCACGTCGGGTCGCGCTTCGGGAATCATGCGCACCGCTTCCTCGGCGGATGCACACGTGCAGATGCACTCGAAGCCGCCGAAGGCTTCGATAATTCGCACCCAGCCATCTCGCAGGTCTTTTTGATCTTCCACCAGCGCCACGCTGATGGCGGAACGAGCCGCTCGCGTCAAAGGGGATGCCGGGTTCGGTTTCATGCGCCGTTAGCTCTTCGGACAGACTTCCAGGTATGGCTGGTCCGTTTCCAGGCTCGTGGTCACTGCAAACCTCGCACCTTCGCCGATTCGGAAATTGGCAGTACAACAGGTTTGAAAACCTTTTGCGCTACGAGTTGGCAGGTAAAGAATCATATCTGTCACTTGATTGAGCTCTTGAAATGCCTTTGCGATGCAGCCGAAATTTGAGAAATGATTTGAAAAACGAATCCTGTTTCAACAGCACCTGAAAATAGACCTGAAAACCTCCACCCGGCCGGCTGAACACCCGGCAATCCCCGCCGATTTCCGCCATCCGCAGTTTCATGTTGGACAAACCATTTCGCTCCTGGCTGGCTTGGCTGCAATCGAAACCGCAGCCGTTGTCCGCCACGACCACGTTCAGCCGCGAACCGTCCAGGTCAATGCGCACCGTCAACTCAGTGGCCCCCGAATGTTTCGCTGCGTTGTTGAGGGCTTCCTTGATCGCCAGAAACAAGTTGCGGCGCGTAAATTGGCTCAACAGTTTCGCCGGCAATTCCGGCGGCACATCGAACCGGCAGCGGATCCCCGTGGCGGCCAGAAAATTTTGCGTGTGTTTGCAAAGGTAAATGACGAAATCGTCCAGATTGTCGTGCCGCGAGTCCACGATCCAAACCACTTCGTCAATCGTGGCTAAAATGTTCCGCGTTTCATCGCACATTCGCGACAGCGGCGCGCCGGCGACGGCGGCGGATTCGATTTGCGCCACTTCACCGGTGAGTAGCAACTGTGTGAGTTTGGAACCGAGGTCATCGTGAATATCGCGCGCAATGCGGTCGCGTTCGGATTGCACGAAACGATACGCTTTCGATTGGCTTACGAGTTGAATCAAAAGGTAAAGACAAATGACAACAAAAAGGCCGCAACCAACGAACAGGCCCATTTGAAATTCGCGGCTCTGCCACACGGGAATCGGCTTCGGCAACGCCTCACGAATATGCAGCACAGAGGTCGGAACCGTCCACCATGGCACGCGGCCGAAATTGGCGGCGACGGAGGAATTCGGCCAATCAGGGTCAAGACGCAGCGCGGCTTCCCACCCGCGTACCGAGTTAGGGACCACGCGCCAGGACAGGTCGGAACGGATTTGCATCTCCCCTCCCGTGGCCATTTCCAGCGACATGCCCAGGATTATCCCCGCCTGGTCATTGTCGTTGAAACCTTCCACCGCCAGCACATGCGGGCCGGAATTCAATGTTCCTTCCAGGTGATAAATACTCAACGTCCGCCAATCGCTGCCGCCGCCCAGTTCCTGGCCATCCAGCCAGACTTTGTAGGCATTATCCGCCGCGATGCGCAACTCGGCGCGTACGACTGAATTCGTTCTCGGCACTTCGAAGCGGTTCCAGAGCCGCACCGTTTGTTTGTTGAAGGTGACCTTGTCCCACATCCAGCAGCCGAGACCGTTGGTCACTTCCGGCGAAACCTTCGTCACGTAAACGTTGGGATAATTGTTGACGTTAGTCCCCGGATTCAGGGCCGCATAAGCCGAACCGAAATCCACTGCCCAAAGGAACAGACAAAAAACGAGGCGCTGGAAAAACCTCCTCGCAGCGTCAACAGGTTTCGAAAGATGCAATTTCACGAACAACGCAAATTTTGTCAGGTTTCACACTAGTACGGGGCGCAATCAGCGTCAAAGCAATTCCACCTGTAAACACTCACGCATGATCAGCAATACGGCTGACTGTCGACGGCTCAGCCATCACAGACTGGTCACGTTCGTCCGGGATAAGCTGCCCGCTCGTTTGGTGTGAAAGTGATTTAACGAAATGGCATGTTCACCAGCTCCGATGTTTGTCAAAATGAACCAGTCGTTCGAGAGCGTGCCCGGGAAAACGCTGCCGTCCACCGAAGCCACCGGATTCGTCGAGCCGCATGCGGGAAGCATGACCGTGGCGATGACATTACCCGGAATTTTCAGCAGCATTCGAAAATCTCCTGGCGCATTGGTCTCTGAAATACTTACCGGCCCGCGAATTGTGGGCACCACGCCCTTCGCATACTTCAAAGTACTGCCGAGGTGCGGCTGAATTGAAATGTGGCCAAAACCTGCGGTGAGCGGCCGCAGTCCCAAAACATAACGCGGAATCAAATTGCCCGCTGCTGCGCCCCAGGCATGGTTCCAATCCATGTTCGACTTGTCCTGGAAACTCCACGCTTCCGTTGTCAGCGTGGAACCGAGATGGATCATGTTCAGCCAGCCACGGGGACCATTCGTGGTCATTAGACCAAGCGCGGTGTCCGCGTCACCCGCCTCAAACAAGGCCTCCAGCAAATACTGCGCGCCATAGACGCTGCAAGGCATGCCGCCGTCGGCATCGATGCGCGAATGAAGAAAATTGACAACGGCCGTTTGCCTGTCGCGAGGCACAAGGCCGAAAGCGAGTGGAAAAAAATTCGCATGCGCCGACGAGTGCTCAGTTCCGACCCCGTCCACGTAACTCTGCGTCGTGCGGTTCCAAAATGTCGCGTTATACACCTCATAAACCCGCTCGGCATTGGTGGTATAGGTCACAGCGTCCTCCGTACGGCCGAGTACTGCGGCAATATTGGCCATAAGCCGGAGGCTGCGATAATAAAAGGCGTTGTTGACGGAATTCGTGTAATTCCGATAGCTACCGTCCCTCATCACAAAACCATCGCGGTCGCCAACCGGCCAGTCCACGACATCGGAATTGGTCGTTTGCGGAAAGTTAGGAAAACCCGCCATCAAGCCGGAGCTCGTGGCCGCCCAGGTAAACGAATCCGTCTGCAGCCTGGAATAATAACTACCGAGTAGATTGGTATCGCCCGTCTCAAGATAATCCGCCCATGCCATGAATATGCTGTGGAATTTCCATTCGGTCGGCCACGTCGGATGCTCCAGCAGATATTCAATCGTGTGGCGCGGCAGCATGAATTCCCGGTCCACTGCATACGAACTCATCTGTTGAATGAAGGAGTCCGCCTCGTAAGGCTTGCGCTCGCGGTCGCCGTCCACGTAAATGCCGTCAAACGTCAGAAGGCGCATGGAGTTTCGGCAGAGATTCCAAATCTGGTTCAGCGGGCCGCTAGAACTGGTGAAGGCCGCAGCATTGGTGTTGAAATGGGAAACCAACCGCATTTGCACGACATTCGTGAGCTTGAGCGTCCCCGGGAAATTGGTCAATTCGAGATACCGGAATGGCATCACAATGCCGCAGCCCGTTGGATTAAGTGCCCCGGGAGGCCGTGAATATTCGGGCGGCCTTATCGAGTATACGGTTTCTCCGCCGACCAGATTGAATGTGGTATTGGTGTAGCGCACCATGCTGCCGGCTGGCGGCGTGGTGTTGACGGAAAAACCGCTCGCCATCTCCCCAAAGCGAACTTCCACAGTCGCTGGACTGAACGCGCTGTTCGCTTGTATCTGTGCATAACCAAAAGCGTCCTGCCCAAAATCAATAAACCATTGGCCAGGCCCGGTGTTCGTTACCAGCACCGGCATGACGGTTTCAAAATTCAGGGGATAACGATTGGCAAAAGAATTAGTCGCGGAACCAGTGACGAAATTTTGGGTGACAGAAAACCGACTGACATGGCCCTTGCTGTTTGCCGTCTGCACCCGCCAAAAATAATCTCTGCCGACGACCAACGGAGTTCCAGTGTAAGGCACATCTATCGAAATGGAATTGCTGACCCACCCGGAATCCCAAACATCCTCTTTACCCGCGTCAGCCATCCTTCGGCTCGAAGCTATTATAATGTGGTAGGCGCTTTGCGAATCGTTGCGAAACGACGGATTGTAAATCCAGCCAAATTGAGGTCTGGAATTTGTGATGATCGTTTCCTCAGGATGCTCTAGCAACTCGCATAAGAGTCCACTCGGAGCAGTGGCGGCGCGCAACACCATCGGCAAAATCAAACCCAACAAGCAAAATAATCTGGCCATACGTAGGGTGTTATTATCCATAGCTCTCCGTAGATTGCACATCCCCCCAAACGGGTGGATCTGGAATTCGAGGCTTCGCCTCCAAGGCGTATTTATAATCGCACCTCAATGTTTTTTGCTTTATCAATTTAGAATCCAAAAAACAGTGTCCTATCCGCTTGGAAAGTACGCACTTCGACTAAAGCAACTTCATAACGCCGCACGCACGGCGCCACGGGCAGAACCACCGCAAAAGAATGATTCGCACCTGAAATCCATTCGTGGATTTTATTTTACCAGGATCAACCTGAAGAAACGCTGCGCGGAATCCCCTGGGCCATTGGTGATAGTCATTGTGCCATCGGTCCCCCCGATAATACCGCCCAACGGCGTCCACGCGGGATCCGTGAGGTCATCCTTGTATTCGAGTTGATAACTTTGCCCTGTCACTCCCGGCCAGCTCACGATCAAGTTTGTCCCAACAGTCTGAATGGTCATCGGTGCCTGCAATGGTGCCACGCCAGCCGAAAAGATCAAATTATCGATGGCCAGTCCCTGCGCTTTCCCGGTCGAATCGGGCATTTGCCAGACGAGCCATAACGCCGCGCCAGGAGGCCAGTTCGTAATCGTTTGGTTCATCACACTCAAATTCGTTTGGTTGAATGCCGCAGTGCCATCCACGGCCACTCCGCCGGTGTCGGCCGCCACTGTGGGGAAATTTATATTCAGCGACGGGATCAACGCTGTCGCGACTGTCGGCCGGAGCGTATTCGTGCCCGCCAAATCCACGTAATAGGAAAATTGCAACGTCTTGGGCACGTTGGATTGCCGCCACACTTCGCCCGTGAATTGCACGCTCATCCGCGTGAGCGTGACACCAGTCCCATTCAGGAAACGGACCCCAAACGCTGTTCCTTTGGTCGAACTCGTGGCCATTAATCCCAGCGCGCGTTGTGAACTGTTCGGCATGCCGAAACTGATATCGCCTCCGGTCGTCTGGTCGCCGTCCGTCGCGCCGAATTGCGCGCTCGACACACTCGCGCCATACCAGCCCGCCAACGCGGGGATTCCCAATCCCCCGGTGTTGCCGCTGGCGGCCGCTGGAAATGCAAAATCATAAGGATTGGCCAGCGAATAAGTGACACCGTTCACCGTCACCGGATTATCGGCGTTCACCGAACCGCTCGCCTGGTAAGGCAGCGCGTCAAAATCCTGTGTGTAAATCGCCCCCGGCGTCGTGTATGCGACCAACGAAGGTGGCGGCACGGCGGTGCCGTTGTTGCTTGCTCCCGGAGTAGCCTGGAAAAATTCCTGTCGCAGGAAACTCTGCCCGTCCGGATAGTCGCCGTAAGAATCGTTCGGGCCCACGTTCTGATAATCGATGAAGTCCAACACCTGTTGTTGGCCGTTCGTCAACCGGGTCAATGCCAGCGAACCCGAGCCGCCAGGCAGCACAAAATTGGCGTGCAGCTCGTTCGTCGTCGAAAGATTCGTCTCGCCGTCGGCAAAAACAATTTGAAACTCTCCCGCGCCAATGCTGGCGTTCGTCGGAAATGTCCATTGCAAAAGATTGGTGTAGTTGTCAGCCAGATAAAGGCCGTTCAACGAAATGTCGTTGGTGCCGGGGTTGAAAAGCTCCAGCCACGGGACATGCTGGCCCGCGCCGTTGGTGATGCCATTCAAATTGTCCGCTTGTAATTCATTCAACCAGAGCGTTTGGAAGGGCGGCACTGCAGCCGCGACAGCGTTAACCTGACCGGGAGTCGCGGCAGTCGTTGGCGGCGCGGGATCCACCGTGGCGAAGATTCCAGCTCCGGACAAACGGACGGTCAGCGGACCGCCGTTGGTGCTTTGCAGATACCAGAAGCTGAGTGTGTAGGTGGCATTATTCACCAGCGCAGGAGAGACAGTTTGCCAGATGGAACTGCCCTGGGTGGTGCCGCCGCTGGTGGATACGACATGCAGGCTGTCACTTCCGGAATGTTTGATCTGCGTGCTCAAGGCAGAGCCGGAGAGATTCGCGGAAACAGTCCAGGGCCCGGGAAAGCCGGACTCGAAATCGCCGTCCGGCAACACATTCGCGCCAGCCTCCGGCACGCTGCCCGCAACGAGCTTGAGGTCATCGATGTAAATATCGCCTGCCGATTGCAGATAGATGTAGAGCGTGGAACTGGAGGCCGTGCCAGTGACAGTGACATAGGTCCATTGGGATCCGGGCCCGTTCGTGCTGATGGCGCTCCAGTTGCCGACACGCCAGTTGTCTTGCTGCGCATCGATCAATTGCAGCGAGGAACCGGCGCTATTGGCGTTGGTGGGCCAGGGCAGCGAGTTTTGATACCGCACCTGGGCGATGGTCGTATTGGTCGTCCCCGCCTGGACGAGCGCGAGCGTTTGACCGCCGGGTGACAAGGTACCGCTGAACGTATCGAACACCTGGCTTGTCGCGCCGTATGCGGCGGCGAATCTGGCGCGGTTTGCGGCCAGAACCAAAAAATTCGTCGGCCCCAGAATCGCTCCATTCGGGAAAGTGTACTCCAGGCCTTGCAGCTGCCAGCCCGACAAATCAAAAGCCGTATTCGGCGAGTTGTTGTAGAGCTCCACAAATTGCGCGCCACTCACCGCCGGCGCATACATGATTTCATTAATGACAACGTGCCCCACCGGTGATGTCGTGGCGGTGTTATAAGTGACGGTGACACTGTTCGTATCGCCGCTGATGAACTGGCCATTGTGGTCAAGACCCGTGACGTCGAATTGATTTGATCCCGTGTGCAATGGCACCGCCACGACCCAGTTCGTCAACGTTGTCCATTTCACCGGATACTCCGCGCCATTGATCGACACGGTGGTGACGTTCACCGGAGCGATGCCCGTTACATAAGCAACGTTGTTGGTGACGGCAACGGCGCTGCTCACGGAAAAGCTCGTGGCGTTGACCGCCGCCAACTGGGACGCGATGCTGACGCGCGCTTGCGTGAGCCACGGCTCGATGTTCGTGGACGGATTTTCCGGGCTAAGGCCGGCGGCCACAAAAGCGTTGTACTTCGAGGCGAGCAGCGGCCCGCTGTTGAGGACGTTCAACTGGCTGTTGACCAGTTCCTGCAAGGCCTCCCAATACATGCGTCGGAAAGCGGGCGTGTTGTAAAGAAACGTCATATCCGGATCCTGGGAATTCAGACCGAAAAGATTTTCTCCCGCCCCCCACGAACTGCTATTGCCAAACACAATGTTAAAATCCCACATCATCAGGGTGTACTTCGTGCCCTGCGTGCCGATGTATCCATAAAGATTCTGCGAGTTTCGTGCACCGAAAGAATCCCAGTTCCCCGCCGCGTGGTTTGCGGCAAAGACCCGCATCCAATTGTCCATGTCCGCGATGTTCTCCATGTTCGCCACGTAATTCGGCGAATTCGTCGTGCTCGCGGCGTCGATCAACGAAAATACATTTGCAAAATCGTTCAGCGAACCTTCCGTGTGGCGGATTTCAAAATTATAGCGGTAACGAGCCGCCTTCTTAACCCCGCCCGTCGTTGTATACTTCATCACATTGCACCAGGCCATGTTCGTAAATCCTATCGATTGACCTGAAGGAAATGGCGCCATCTCGAACCAAGGCTGCATTTTGTAGAGAACACCGTCCGAATCGTTGGGCCAATGCTCCTTGATATCATCATTGCTCGGAGTCTGCGCATCCTCCATCAGCGTGCCTCGCCGGAGACCGTCCGCATACACAGCCACATAACGGCGGCTGAGCCACGGCTCACCCAGCGCCCGCAAAAACGTGTTGGCCAGTTGCTCGCGTTGCAGGCTGGTATCATCGCCCGGTCCGTTGCCCGGCTGATGAATCTTGTTGAAATCCTTCGCGCCCAGGAATTGGTCATCATCGTTGAACTCAAATTTATAGTGGCACAGGTTTCCCACGGGCGAATTGAACTCCTGATGATACGGGCTGCCGGCAAAGCGCGCCTGCATGTTGTAAATCACCCGGTTGCCGTTCACGAACGTGCAATCATTCCCTTCGTTGCTCAAATCAGACAATGCCGACCAGCGATTGATATTCGTCTGCGTAATCCACAAATGATAAACGCCGAAACCGGCGCCATCGTGATCATCCCCGAAGCACACCACGCATTCAGGCATCGGCGCGCCAGTGGCAAACACCGCCGGGAAACGAGTGGATGCCGCGGCGCTGTCCTGCGCTAAAATATAAAATGCAACAATGTGGTTCGATGCCTGGCCGGGAATGGTGGCACTGAAAATTCCATCCTTCGCAATCGCATCGCCTCCAGTGCCGTCGTCTTTCATCGGCACCGAGATATAACTGGTCGATGGGTCCAGCCGATAAAGCAGCGTGAGGCTGCTCAGCCCGTCCGGATCGTGCACTTGTGCGGTCACCACCACAGGCTGGCCAGTGGCCGGGAGGGACGGCGAGTGGGTGACGTTGTAAATCGCCGGGCCGGCATTGTTCGCGTGCCGGCTGTTCACCATTCCCGGAGAGCCCAAATTGGAAGGGACCGGCAACGCGCCGGCAGCCTCCAGCCAATTGCCATTCAATCGAAACAATGCCTCCGGCCATCCATGCAACCATCGCGCCTTGAATCGCAACGTCGCAGTCTGACCCTGTTTCAAGCCATTTGCGTTCAGCGAAACCTGGCAGGAATTGACTCCGGTAAAAATGCCGTCGTCGGCTCGAATGTGCAGCGAACGACTGCTGAGATAACCGGAGTTCTCCAGGCTGGACCGGCACATGGCGCCCTGGAACGACCAATTGTTGGTGCCGCTTTCGAACGTGCCGTTGGAAACGTAATTGGTCGTGGACTGGTCCACTTCCAGATTGTCCACCAGGCATTCGCCTTCATCCAGCAATCCGATCTGCGCGTGAAGAATCCCCGTTTCATAATTCGATCCATTATCGAGCACGCCCGTGGCTTCAATATTTGTCCACGCAGACTTTGACGTTTCGTCGCTGTCCGCCCAATTGGCTGCCAAACGATGATTCGCCCGCGGATCAATCAATTCCAAACTGCTCCCGCCGCCCGCAGACCATTGGCCCCAGCGCCCTCCCGTGCCATAGGTGACCTCGTCCTGTTCCACGATTACTGTGCTGCTTCCATTCAACGTTTGCGGCATCGCCAGCGCGAGCAATTCACCATTGTGCGATAACTTGCCGCTGTAATTGCCCACCGTGTTGGCGCCGTTCAAATTCGGGTATTTCGCAAACAGGTTCGTCATGTTCCGCGCCACCACCAGGTAACCGTCGGGCGCAATCGTCACACTGGGAAAAGTGAAGGTGACGCCCGACGTGAACCGCCACCCCGCCAGGTTCACTGTGTTCGTTCCCTGATTGTAAAGCTCGATGTATTGATCATCGTCATTGCCGCTAATTGGATCGTACATCAACTCATTGATCACAATATCTCCCACACGGATCGAACTATTGTTGGTGCCCGGTGTATTCGCAGTGAACGCATAAAAATCATTCGCCCCGTCCGGCCAGCGTCCGAAGGACACACCATCGGCCTGCCCGCCAAATTGCACCGCGTCCAATATCCGGCTTCTGTCGGCTTGGACAAAATAAAGCGTTTCGCCCGCGCCGTTCAGCACGAACCCAAATTGCGATTGCGTGAATGAAACGAACCCGCCCGGGCCAATCATCGTGCCGCCGGGGATGACAAATTTATTGGTCGCCGGATCATCAGTCAGAATGCAACCCGAGACATCCACGCTATTGGTGCCGTGATTATAGAGCTCAATGAATTGCTGCACCACCGGATTTTCCGAATGCGCCAGAATTTCATTGATGACCACATTGCGAAGGTCGCCGGGCGTGAAAATATCCGCCTGCCCAGGCGACCCTCCCATCACATCACTGATATCCCAGGCCCGCGGGTCGCCTTCGCCATACGTGGGATTAGCCAGCACAATTGAATGCCCCGTGCCATCCGCCGCCACCGGCCAGGGGTAACTGCTGGAGTAAGGCACGGTGAGCAGAACATTGGTCCGCTCATCCAACAATTGCAGCGTCTCGGATTTTTTCAGACTGCCGGCATAAGGCCCCATGACGTTCGTGATGCCATAGACACTCGTGATGTCCGCGGGCGCGGCTGCCACCACGATGAAGCTGTTGGAACCAATCGTCGTACCCGTCGGAAACGTATAACTCATGTCCGCACAGGTAATCTGGTACCCTCCAACGTCTTGAAACCAGGGATTGGAATTGTAGATCTCGACGAATTCCAGATTTTTTCCGTCCGTCCGATCGGCGGGCTTGTACATGATCTCTGAAATCGCTATCGGCGTGGTCCGACTGCTCGGCCCCGGCGCATCCCTGAGCACTCCAGCCTGAGTGGAAAAGGTCGCAACCAGAAACAAGAAAGCGCAGGCGTGCAAAAAAAACCGTCGACGCCGAGTCTGGTTCAGACAGGAAGAGATGTTCATGAAGTGTGAAACAGATTAAAAACTTGTAATCCGAAGACTAGCATTCAAAACCCTTATTGCAAGTGTTTCCAAAATGTAACAATTCCCCTTTTGCCGCGTGAATAGCCAACCGTCACGGCCACATTGCATCCATTTCCGTTGGTCTCTGCAAGCTAGGGCGAATCGACATTCAAGATTGTCCGGGAGAAGGGTTTGTGATAGCGGCAGCGGATGGCCAAGCGATATGAGCTGACTGAAGAACAGTTTGAAACCATCCGCGAGCTCCGGCCGGGCACCTGCCACTATCGTTTCATCGTGGATCCGGATTGCACGCTAAGAGTGGCCAATCCTCAGTGCCCAGTATTCCGTGAGGCAAATCGTTTGAGACAAAGCTATCACGCCTGCTTACTTTGGAAATGCCCCGGTGTGGCAATCGGTGCAGGAAAAATCGAGATAGACCGCGTCAATATGGACGAAATCGAAGCCGTCCGCGTTCAGTTTCTTCAGTTGTGCCCCGCTGCCTTGTGCGAGGATGATGTGGCACGAAGTGCAATCACTCGCCGCGATGCTCTTTGTGCCATCCTCGGTTTTGTGGTTGCCATCGTGGCAGCGGAAACAGCCGGGCCATTCCTTGTGGCCAATGTTGTAGGGATATGTGCGCCAGTCCGCTTTCATCTCCGGAAAGAAATTGTTCCGATAAATGTCCTGGGTTTCGGCGATTACTTTGTCGATGCCCGGCTGTTGCGGATAACTCGCGCGCAGACTGGCGGCAATTTTATGCACGGCTTCATCTTCGGCTTGGTAGGGTTGAACCAGCACCGCCACCACGTTGGACTTGAGCCACGGAATGCTCCGATCCAGTCGCCCAAACGCGATCGCCTTGTCCACGGCGTCGTCCGGTGAAAGGAACTGATGCGCCGGGCGATTGTGGCAATCCATGCAATCCATGGTGCGGATGGTATATTTCGATGGGTCATCGTGGAATTTTGGGTCGTGATAAATCGTCACCTTGCCCGTCGTGAGGTCAGTGCGACGCACCCAGGGAATCACTTGCCGTTCGTTGTCGGTGGCGATGTATTCGATTTTGTTGGCCAGCGCCATGTGCCAATGAATCCCACCTCGGGCTGCGCTGGCTTCCTCGCCGCCGCCCACTTTGAGCAGGAGCCGCACGGCAAACGGCGTGTTCGTCTTGTCCATCAGAAAGTGGTAATACGTGCGGTCCACGTTGCCGATGAATTTGTTCGGCCAATGGCATTGCTCGCAGGTCTCTCGCGCGGGACGCAGGTTCTCCAGCGGAGTCGGGATAGGACGATGATAATTGCCCAATATCGTTGTATAGAGCTGGTGGACCCCGTTCAGTTTGGACCGGATGTACCAACCCGCACCCGATCCGACGTGGCAATCAACGCAGGCGACCCGAGCGTGCGGAGAACTAAGATAAGTGATGTGTTCGGGTTTCATTGGCGTGTGGCAGGCCGCGCCGCAGAACTGAACCGACTCCGTATATTCGTAGGTTTGGTAACTCCCAAACGCCGTCGCCAGAAGAAAGGCGACGGCCCCCAGGGCAAAGCCCACAATCAGCCTCCGGTCCCGACGCCGGGCGAGATTAATCACGAACACAGCCGCTCGCGCCGCGTGTTTGCGATGCATCCACAATCCGACGAGGATAAAGGCCGACCCGAAGAGAAAGAAAAATGGCGCTACGACAAAAGCAAGAATGCCAACATAAGGGTTCCCGTGCGGAACAAACAGCTCCATCGCAAACAAAAAAATGAATGCGAAAATGCTGCCTGCCGCGATCACTACTCCTGTCAGGCTGAACCAATTTCGAAACAGGCCCGACCACCACTTTGGTGTTGGATTCTCGTTCTCCATAGAAGCGAACACAACTTCCCGCTCGACGCCCGTCCCCTCGGGCCACCGACCACGGACTGGCCCTGCGACTCAGTCACCCATCATCCGCTCCCTCACTTCCCTTTGAATTCCCTCACGTGCTTCACCAAGGCTTTGATTTCGTCGTCGCTCAGTTTGTCCGCGAACGGCTTCATCTTGGTTTTGCCGTCCTCAGTAACTCCGTCCTTGATGGCTTTGATTGCTTGTTCGTCGGTAAAGGAGTCTTGAACTTTCGGGTCCGTATAATCCTTCATGCCAAGCTTCCGGCCCATCATAGTTTGACCTTTGCCGTCCTTGCCATGGCAGGCGGCGCAGTTTTTATCCCAGTTTCCCTGTGCATCTGCCGCTTTTGCGGACCAGCAGCAAAGCGCACCCGCAAGCACGGACATAACCGCCAGCATTTTCATCGGGTTGGTTGTTTTCATTGTTTCTTTCGCTATTTTCGATCCCTCCCGGGATCGGTTTTTGTGGCAATGGTTGAAGTCAAAATCGGTACTCTATTGTAGCAAACAAAAGGTGCGCGTCATAATCATTATGTCCGCCGGAAGTTTCATTGTGATTGTGGTAAAACCCATATTTCAGGCTCGCGCGGACCGCCTTGCTGATTTGCCGGTTAAGCGTGGCCGTCACGTTTTGTTGCTCGAACCCCGCGCCGTACGGCTGGCTGAAGGTCGAGTTGTTCACAAAGTCGTCAGCGCGATAATACGAATACTGCAACTGCAAATCCGTTTTGTCATTGATCGCGAAACCCGCCATGACGTTAGCGTCCCAGTAATCGCTCGGAAAATTCAGCACGAGATTCGTGATGCCGGGCAGGTTTGCCGCCGGTGTATCCACGCTCTCCAAAACGTAACTGCCATTGGCCTGCACATACAAACGGCTCCACGGCGTCCAGCCGATGCTTTCGCTGACGATGTGGGTCGTTGTTTCAGCGCTTTCCACGGAATTGAGCGAACCGGCGGAGGTCTCCACCGTGGAAAGTTGAAAATCATAGCGCGTCACCAACAGCAGTGTGCCAAGCGGACGCCACGTTGCGCGGACGTTCATGTCATCGGTCTTAAAGTTTTGGTCGTCAAGGAAGCCGGGATAGCCCGTGGGCGAGGCGGTCAGCCGGTTATCATAATCGTATTCGTGAATCTTGTGATAATACTGGCCGGAGAAATTCAAACGCGACAGCGGATACCAATTGGCGCCGACGGAATACTTTTGAGTAAAGCGGCGCCAGTCGGTGTTCTCCACCGGCGCAGCCGGGGCGATTACCTCACGTTCGGTTTCGTTGCCCTCGGTCTCAGACCATTCACCCATCGCGTAAAAAGTCCAATTAGTCACTCCAGTATACCGCGCCTCCAAACTTTCGGCCACATCAAGGAACCAGTTATCGCCGACATAGTCCGTGGGAGTTTCAGTGACGGGCAGCGCGGGATTCACCGTCGTATCAATAAAGTTCGCCGAACCATCAGTGTTTTCGTGCTCAATGCGGAGCGACGGAACGATGGTGAAACTATCCCACGGAGTCAGCATCAAATTCACATTACCCACGTATTGCTTGGTATTGGCGCCGCCCTGGAGATTGAGAAAGCCTTCATCGAACCGCTGCGCGTTGGCGTAATTGGGATCATACACTGCATCATAGCCGGAGCCGTAAATGCGGCTGCCGGAGGTATCGGTATCAAGCGTCGTAAATGAGCCGCCGAGCGTCAGCACCACCCGTTCATTGAAATGCGTGGCCGTAAACGCGTGCGCGTTGAACAGGTCGTCGTTCAACACATCCTCCTGGGTTACGAAACGGTCGGCGGACTCACCGGGCCGCCGATGGATATTGAGCGTATCGTCGTTCCGGTCCAGTTCATAGCGCACGCCCACTCCAAAATCGGTTTTATCCACGGTATGTTTGAGATCGACTTGGAAAATGTCCCGCGTCTCGTCAATGCCCATGAACGTCGGCACGATGTTCCGTGTGCCCAAACCTCCGGTCAGGTTGGAATCGCCCCATTCCGTCGAATCCTTCTCCCCGTGGCGGAAATCGTGCTCATACCGGAAGGAAATCACCGGCTTATCCGGAAGTGTCAGACCCGCTTCGAACCAGGCCTGCCCGCGATCCACATGGAGCTCATTACCGTAGCCATTGGCTGCGCGCGTGGAAAACCAAAGGTCGTTATGCGGAAAGAACCCGCCATTGCCGTCATACCATGTGCGAAACTCCGTGTAGCCGGCGCGAACATAACCCTTGTCGGGATCGGACAGGCTCAACCGCAGGGAATAATCGTGGTTGTCGAAAATGCCGTGGCCATCCACCGACAGAAATCCTTTTTTGCCAATGAATTTTTCCCAGTGAAAATCCTCGATGCCGCCGAACGGGCCGCTTGGAATCTGTTTCTCGTGCATGAACTGCGCTTTGTCGCCCCCCACAAACGTGCTGCCCGCGCCAATCGTGACCCAGTTCTTAAGTTCAGCGGATGAATTGTCGTTGGTGTCCTGCGCGACGGCCTGCGCGGCGGCGAGCAGACCGATCAAAACGCCACCCCTCGCCGCCCATCGTCGCCTCCATTGGTCCGATTTTAGATAATTTTTCACGATACGCTTGGGTTTGGTCCCGCATCAAAACCGCAGGGACCTGCTGACCTGCGAACCATGCACGGCCTCGTGGCAGCCTGCGCTCCAGCACGTGCCGCGACTCAGGAAACTGGTGTGGTCCTGGTTTCCTATGAAGATGTGCCCCGAGGAAACCTGCTGTTGGAAATGGCAGCGCAGGCAAAGCGTGGCGTTGCGCGAAACCAGCATCCGGGCGTTGACCGTGCCGTGCGGGTCGTGGCAGGTGGCGCAACCCTCGCGGACTGCCTCGTGCTCGAACACAAACGGTCCCAACTGCACCGAGTGGCACTTCGCGCAGATTTCATCCTGAGCGGCCAAAGTCGTTCCGCCCGCCAGCGCCGGGCCTTTGTGCGGATCATGGCAGTCGGCACAACTCATTCTTCCTTCCAGCACCGGATGATGTGAAGGCAGGTTGAACTGGCCTTCCTTGTCGAGATGACATTGAAAACAGACCTCCGGGGACTTTCGCGGATTGATGATGGTAGCAGCGGTGCCCGATTGAATATGCAAGCTTCCCGGTCCGTGACACGATTCGCAGCCGATGTTCTTCGCATTATTGCCCCGGGCCATCAAACGTGCGTGCGTCGCTGTCTTGAAATCACGCGTAATGTCCTGATGACAATCCGAACAAGCCGCCGAACCCACATAAGTTGCCCCTGCAATTTGTGGTGGAATGACCTCGGAGCGCTTCAACGCAGTACAGGAAATAAGAGATCCCCACGTTGCTACGACCAGCAAAACGAGGAAAACTTTCCGCTGACAACGCACTGTAATGCGTCTACGAAGCGACCGTGCCATAATCACCCAACCAATCCCCTCTTTTGTGGACAGTTGCCGCTAGTGGTCTGCGGCAAAGAGGGTAACTGGATGGGAAGATTGCTAACTCTCGGCACTGCGCAAGTCAAGAGTTTTGCAGAAGGACGTGTCTTTGGGATGTAGTCCGAAAATAAACTTGTGAACTGGAATCAACAGATGTCATTGAACTCAAACAGCGGCTATTTTTACAGAGTAAAATAAACCTATGAACCGATTGTATAATTTTAATCAGTGGATTAAAACAACGAAAAATAAACTTGTGAACTGAATGCGCGGCGCATTATTCATCAATCTTGGGAGCGCGTGCCGGAACCGTCAAACGTTGATAGGCGACAATGCCTTGCAGAATGGCCGTAGCCAGTCGGGTTCGATATTGCGGATCGGCGATCTTTTTTCTTTCGTCTGAATCCGAGAGGAAGCCGCCTTCAATCAGCACCGCGGGCATCTGGGCGGAACGCAAGACTTCAAACCGCGCCCGCCGCATCCCACGATCTTCGACACCGAGGTTGCTTGCGAGTGATTTTTGCAATTCGTAGGCGAGCAAAACATTTTGCGCGTCTTGACCGTTACCCGGAAGTGCGGCTGCGTCCTTGTGCCTTCCCTTGTCATTTGTCGAGCTGGATTTGGCAGGCGAGAGGCAATATACCTCCACGCCCTTGGCCAGTCCGGGTGGCCCTATATTAAAGTGGAGGCTGATGAATAAATTGGCCTTTTGCCGGTTGGCCATTCCAGGACGGTCTGCCAGTTCGACAAAGGTATCGTTGGTGCGCGTCAACATCACTTCAAAACCGGCTGTTTTGAGTTGGCGACCCAGTTCCTCCGCAAGCGGAAGCGTGTATTGTTTTTCCATGTAATTGCCGAAAACGCCACCGGTATCCTTACCGCCATGTCCTGGATCCAGACAAACGGTGGTGATTGGCTGATTCGTCTGTGGAAACAAAATCGGCTCAATCGTTTCCCGCAAATCCAGGCAAGAAATGAAAGGTTGACCGCGTCGCAATGCAATCGGTTCGCTTAACCAAACGTGGACTCCATTGATCTCCGCCAGCATGGAATCCACCTTGAACGAAAGCACGGTTGAATGACTGGTCAATTTTAGCAATCCGTCTTTTGGAGTCCAGGCGGGCACGAATTGATTATCCTTTGCCCATTGCAGCAAGGATGATTCGACGGATTTTTGCTCCAGGTCAGGTCGCGCCATAGCAGAGTAGGAATTGTTCATGTTACCCGCGAACAAGGGCAGAAGCAGAAGAATTCTCCAACCGGCAGCGAGTTTGCCGCGATTCGCGCGTAAATATACATGGAGATACATACGGTTCAGGCGTTGAGCGGTTTTCGGCGGAAAAAGAAGCAGGCCAAACCGAGAAAGGCCGCCGCGTAAACCGAGCCGTAAAGCGTTGCGAGCAGCACGGCGCTCCATTTCACCAATGGCCAATCGTGGATGATCAAATCTCGCAAATCATAGAACTCCAGATGTGGCATGGCATAAAAAACGGCGAGGGTGAGGTTCTGCGCAGGTTGACCCATGTGCAACGCGATCTTTGCCAGATGCCGCCCCAGCATCAGGATTCCGATGACGACCACAAAACTGATAGTGGCATTGGAGGATGGAGCGGTGAAGATAAGCGAACCACACAACACCATGGCGACGATCACGCCCAGCATGATCCAATGCATCCAGAACGCCTGAAAATATTCCGGTATCCGCCAGTGTTCGCCACGTGAGGCGGCGGTGACCACAAAGAATCCATAAAACGCCAGCAGGGCGAATCCGCAGGCGAACCAACATCCAAAAAACTTGCCGATGATGACCTGGTCGCGGCTGACTGGCTTGGAGAGAAGCGAGAACAATGTACGGCTTTCCCGCTCGACGTGAATCTGTCGTGCGGTGAGCGTCACAGCGATGACGACCGAGGAAATCCATACAAGGAGAAGGCAAAGCTCCTTCACGTAACGGACCATTTTCAGGTCGCCAAAAAAATGAACGGAGCCCGACAAAATTGTGAGCAATGCCGTGATGATGAAAAGAACGTAGGCATCCTTGCGCCGGATGAGTTCCTTGAGAACGATGCTGGTGATGACGATGATGTTGTTCATAGTTCAAGCGAATTGAAGTCTGGGTTGATAATCGATGACGCGAAGAAACAATTGTTCCAGCCCGCAGTTATGTTCATTGACCAGGGCGTCCACGGCGCCGACCACGCGCAAACGGCCTTCATGAAGAATCGCCACACGATCACAAACGGTTTCAACCTCACCAAGTTCGTGCGAAGAAAAGAGGACCGTTTTCCCCTCATCCTTGAGGCGTTTGATAATCTCACGCACCTGCATCCGGCCAACGGGATCGAGTCCGCTGGTAGGTTCGTCAAGGATGAGCAATCCAGGATCGTTGATGAGCGCCTGTGCCAGACCGATGCGCTGCTGCATTCCTTTTGAATACGTTTTGATAAGGCGTTTACGCGCGTGATCGAGGTCGACGAGCTTAAGCACGGTGTTGACGCGCGGCTCGCGCTGTGGTTTTGGGATTTTGAAAATTCGGGCGTAGTACCGGAGCAGTTCCTCTGCCGTGAGGAACTTGTAATAATAAGTGAGCTCTGGCAGATAGCCGAGGCTCTGGCGCGCTTCCGGATCACGCGTCGGGCGACCAAATAATTTTGCCTCGCCGCTGGTTGCGTTTACGAAGCCCAGCAAAACATTCATCGTGGTCGTCTTGCCGGCGCCGTTCGGCCCCAGCAGGCCAAAGATTTCACCCTGGCGGATTTCCAGGTCGAGTCCAGACACAGCAGTCTTGGCGGGCATACCATGGCCGGGAGACGGATATATGACAGACAGGCTTTTGATTTCAACAGGACGGTTTGAGTTCATGGTTTGACAGCGTGTTGTCGGTTGAGTGCATTGATTTGTTGTTGGATGGCTTCAGGAGTTGGAGAAACTTTTTTTAGCAGCTTCAGATATTCCAGCGCCTTGGCGGTATTCCCTTCGTGTTCTTCCAATTTGGCCAACGAGCCCAGAATGTGGCCGAGGAGGAAATCGTCCGGGTCGGCCTGGCCGGCGTTTTCCCGGCCCCAGCTTCTGAGTGCCGCCAGATACAAATTGCGCGCCCGGGTGTCATCATTGCGGCCTTCAAGATAAAGTTGGCCCAATTCATACAGCAGAGCGGCATTGCCGGGATTCGCGCGCAGCCCGTCGCGCAATACCTGCTCCGCTTCAGGCACTTTATTCATCCGGTTCCGCAGCCAATAAGCAGTGACGAGATAGGTCTCAATTCGATGAGCGTCCAATTCCTCGGAAATCTTCAGCCAGGGCATGACTTCTTTCACCTCGGATTGGCCCTTTCCATCCACTCCGCCCTGGTCGAGATGCGTGTGGTAGGAAGGGAAGAAATTGAGTTCGAATTTTTCGATCCAGTTGTGGGGATGGCCGAAAATAGTGGTCTCGTCGCCGGAGTTTTTGCTTTCCATCGTTCCCGAATCCTCGCCGAGGTGAGGTGTTTTGAACGGAGCATTGTTGTCGTAAATGGTCGGGTAATAGCCGCTATGGAAATAAGCGTCGGCTTTGACAAAAAAGCTGTTGGCGAACAACTGGCTGCTGTTTCCCAGCCATCGGGCCGCCGGATTATCGTTGCCTGCGCCGTTTTCAATGAGCCGGGCCTCGGCTTGCGGGCTAATCTTTGTCGCCAGACAGAATGCCGTCGTGAGCAGCAGCATGATGACCAGCAAGTATGGCTTTCGTCTTTCGGTTGTTGGGCTATTGAAAAAGACTGTTTTCATAACACTCAATTCATCAAAGAAGATTTAATATTATTTGACATTATTTTTAGGGGAGTTGCGCTGGAGGACGCAACTTCCCCTGTCTTCCAGGTTCAGAACACGAACGATACCGAACCAAAGAAGCCTAGACGTTCGCCGTAGGACGCGGCATTGACACCGACGCCGGAACCGTCGCGCAATTCATAAGAATTATCTGTGACATTCACGACATCAAAACGCGCTTTCAGGATTTTACCATTCCTGACGTTGAAACTTTGTTCCGCGCCAAGATTGACCGAGTAGTAAGCTGGAACAGTTCCGCCGTTCGGAATGTCCGTATCCTTTCTCAAGCCACTGCCGTAAAGCGCGTCCGCATAAACCCGCGTGCTGGCTCTGCGGCCTTCATTCCACAGATAGGATGCGCCGAATGAACCGGTGATGGTTTGGGCATGATCCATATAAATGTAATGATTTCGAACGTAGGCCGCGTCGTCGGGATCAAAAAGGAATTGTGCCGAGGCAAATCTCTCGCCCTGCGACTTCACGAGCGCGACATTTGCGTAACTGGAAAATCCACCCTGGTTGTAGGAACCGGTGAAATCCACACCGTAAATGCGGCCTTTGGCGTAATTGAACGCGGAAAGAATCAGCGATTGCCCGAACAATCCGTCGTCCAATTGATTTTTCGCCTGTTTGTAATAACCGTCCACGCCGAGTTGTAAATGCTTGCCGATTTTTTGCGAAATGCCGGCGTCGAAATAATTCGCGCGCTCGGCTTTCACCGGGTCGTCCTGGTCAGTGGCCGAGGCATTGGAAGTGCCGTCGAATTTCGCGACACTGCTGCCGGGAACATTTTCCACGGGCGGCGGTGTGAAGTAACGCGAGTAGCCCGCGTGCAATGTTGTTGAATCTGTCGGTTGCCAAATGAGATTCGCACGCGGGCTGATTTGCCACTCGTTATCGAACGACGAATTAAAAAAATCGAGACGCGAGCCGACATTCAACGTCAGCCTCTCGAAAATTTTCCACTCGTCCTGTAAATACAGGCCGCTGAACAGGCCGTAAATGTTGTTGTTGTCCACGATGGGAAACGCCGGCCCGGTCGGGTTGCCGCTGCCGTCCACGGGGAACACCGTGGTCGTGGAATCCGCCGCCACGGACTCGCCGAGGAACATGACGCCGCCACGAATCGTGTGCTTGTCGTTCAGTTCGTAGCTACCGTCCAGTTGCAGTCCACCGCCGTAGAGCTTGCGGTTCACGTCGCTCGCCACACCATCAAAAAACAGGTCGCCCACCTGGTCGGGCATGAAATGCACGCCGCTGGCGCGCCCGAAAGCGGAAAGCTGGTAATCCAGTTTGCCCGTGGATTTCTGGTAAGTGACGACGCCGTAATAATTTTGTTCCGTCTGATTTTCGTCCAGCCTTGTCGAGTCAAATGTCGCCGGCCCTTGTGTGGTATTCCACGGATCGCCGCCGGGCGCAGTCCCGACGGGCAGGCCGGGCGTGTTCGGAATCTGGAACGTGCTGTAAGATACGCTGCCGATGAAACTCAAGCGGCTCGTATCGTCAATAACATAGGATAAATAGGCAAAGCCTCTTCCTTGTTCCGTTGTATCGTGAACCGCGCTGTGACTCGGCGTCGGATTGTCAATGCCCAAATCGTTGTGGTTGAAACTTCCATCGAAGTAATAATTCCATTTTCCCTGCGAGCCGCCGTATTCAATACTGGGACGAATCGTGCCGTAACTGCCGCCGTATATTTCGCCCTGACCGCCGTATTGAAATGCGCCGCTTTTGGTTTCGATGTCCACGATGCCGGCGGTGCGAAACCCGTATTGCGCCGGCAGTGAACCGGTGATGAGTTGCATCGAATCAATGAAACGCGGATCGAGTTCAAGGCCAAAACCCGTAATGCCTTCGGGCAGCAACACGTCGTTGATGCGGTACTGCAAATTCGCGTGCTCGCCGCGCACGTGCAGGTTGCCGCTGGCCTCATTATCCTGCGCCACGCCTGGCGCGCGCAACAACACCTGGCTGAATGGCGCGTTACCGCCCTGCGACGCGGATTCGATATCCGCGCTCGTCTGCGTATAAGCCGTCGCGCCCAGGTTCGGCAATATCTGGCTGCGTGCCTGGTCCAATTTGCCGACGACAGTCATGTTGCCTAAATCCGCAACGTTTGTGGAACTGCCTGAATTGGCAATACCCTTTGTCTGAGCCACCGCGCCGCCCCGGCACGACAATGCACCCAGGGAAATGACGGCCAAACAGGCCGTGCGCTTCCGTTTCTTTTGTCTTTCAAAAACATTCATAATTTCAAATCGGTTTAAAATTTCAAAACCGCTCCGCGAACGTTCAAGTTCGCACTCGGCGATGCATCAAAGACGCAACGCAAAGATTTGGTTTAATTGGAAATAGTTTCAGATGCGACTACATGTCGTCTGAAGCCAATGGGAATTAGGAAGCCAAGGGAAGACCCGGCGGAGCGCGGCCGTTTGGCAGGGAAGCAATAGCGGGACTAAAAGATTGAATTTCAAAACGCGGAGTGACTTCAACCCAAGGCACGGGAACTGTTACAAAAACAATGCAATCCACGGTTTCCACCTTGCCATGGGCAATGGCTACAACTGCACAATCGTCATCATCGGGGATGGCGCCTCCGTGCAGCCATGCGTGCAACGCTGGACACGCTTCCGCGGTCACCATCAACATCCAAAGCGCCAATGACAGCACAGCGATCGCCGTGTGGAAATGGCGGCGCACGCTGCGGTTCATTAATGGACGCCTGACAGACATATTATTACCGATCCATTTTGGCAGCACTACTCATGCCTAAATTCACCGGCCTCAAAAAAGAAATGAATGTCCATTGGTATTATCTAGGGCTCGATACGAACCACTTGCGGGTCATGGTCGCTGGTTTGATGCGCGAATTCAGCGTTGATGTGGACGACTTGATAATCGCAATGACGTATCGCAGGACTGACCAGAATGTGGTCGAGCACCTGGGAATTACCCTCATAAACATACGAGTACCGCTCGGCGGGCGGCAGCGAGTTGATCAGATCGCGCAATACGCCGCCTGCGGTAAGCGCCTGGACCGCGGGCGAGAATTGAAAATCATTAAGGTCGCCAAGCACCACAATGTCGGCTTTTGCGTCGGCAGCCAGCAACCGCTTTGCAAAATCATTCTCAATTTTTGACTGCTCGATCCGTTGGGTTTCACTGGAACGAGTCGGAGGCTGAAACTTGCCTTCAAAATCCTGGTCGCCAAGTTTGGCGGCGAAGTGGTCGGCGATGACGAAAATTGTCCGGCCATGGAAGGAAAATTGTGCCGCCAGCGGCTTGCGACTGAGCTTCCAGGCTGGGTCCTGCGGAGCGATGCGTCCGGGTGACGCGGTCAACCGGATCTCGCCGTTGGTGCTGGTCAATCCAACGGGCGTAGTTGAATCGCCTCCCGGAATATCGGTGAAAGAAACCCGGGCGGGATTAAAAAGCAGTACCTGGCGAATGTTGCCGCCAGGCTCGCCGCCGTCGGCGTCGTTCTGCGGATTGATGGAGCGCCAGTCGTACGAGGGACCACCGGCGGCCTTGATGGCCGCGATGAATTTTCCGACCGTGACATCTGCCGCGATCACGCCGTCATCCATTACACCGTCATTATCTTGAATTTCCTCCAACGCAACGATATCTGGTGAAGCGAGATTGGAAACGATTCCCGTCGCAAGGCGCGCGAACTTTTCCTCGCCATCGGACGGCGCCAGGTTCTCCACATTGTATGTCGCCAAGGCGAGTTCATCCGCACTTTGTTTGTGCGCGACCTGCGGTTTAATGCCGCCGGATTTCAGGATTCCCAGAGTGGTTGCTTCGATCGTATAGCCGCCATATTGATTGTAGTCCAGCGGGCCAACCGTGGCGCCGCTCAGTTCATCGCCAGTGCTGGCTTGAGGAAAGGATTGCTCGCCGCCGGGCATCAGCGATTGCACCTTGATTCGACCGGAGTTGGGCGCGTCGTAACCGGAGTAAATTGTGCCTCCGCGCGGGGTGGGATTCTGGGATGGCTTGGCCGTGACCCACAATTCCCCATACCTACTGGTGGGGCCCACGACGCGAGCATTTTCCACCTCAACCAGCATTCCTTCCAGAGATTCGTAAAGGTCGAGAGCATACTTCTTCGGTTCGAGCGGCAGAGACTCAATGTTCCCTCCAGCGCCTTCTGGTGCAATGGGTGCGAAGGCATCAGGAATGGTTTGGTCATCGAGAACGACTGGCTTTGGCAGCGGATTGCCGGACGAAAGCACCTTGACCGTTGGGAGATTTATTTCCGTGACTGACTGGGCTCCGGATTGTGGATTGCCCGGATAATATTCCGCCACCAAACCAGCAACGACGACATTGTCACCGACAGCAACTTCCGGCGGCAACTGCGTATGGACGAAGATGCCTTCGCTCGTGGCCGGGTCGTTGTCCGGTTGAGGATCTTGCATCCAGAAGCCTTTGGATGGACCCTGTTTTCGCAACCCGATGACGACGCCAGGAACGCCGCTGACTCGTTGACCGTTCAGTGGAGAAATGCGTGTTCGGCCTTGAATATCGTGAATCCGGACTTCGGCACCCGCTGCGAATGACGAAAATTGAGCAACGCACAATAGAGCGCAAAATGCACCAACGACGATTCGCCGAAGTAACGTGGGATAACAAGAAGTCATATTAACCTTTTACTTCTCCGGCTGGAAATCTTTGTCTCCGGTTTGCCACAAGAGAAAGGCATCCTGACCGGCAAAGTTTTTGAAGGTCACAGTTTTTTCCTCGGTGAAATGCCCGTCATCGTAATTCACCTTCATTAAAACGGGTTTGCCTGAAGTCGATGCCGCCTGGAGCGCCGCAATGAATTTTCCGGGTTGCCAGGCGGGAACCCGGGGATCATTCCAGCCTCCCACACCCATGACCGCCGGGTATTTAACACCTTTCTGGACATGCTGGACGCCGTCCATTTCGAACAGTGCCTGGCACTCGACGGGGTCCTTGACGGTGCCGAATTCCGGCACGTTCACGGGTCCATTGGGCGTGAATTCCAATCGCATGGCATTCGCGCAGCCCACGTTGCAAACTGCCGCGGCAAACAAATCCGGCCGTTCCGTAATGGCACGGCTGATGAGGATTCCGCCTGCGCTGGTGCCAGTTCCCGCAAGCTTTTGCGGACTGGTGTAGCCTTTTTTCACCAGGTATTCGGCGCAAGAGATGAAATCCTCCCAAGTGTTCGGCTTGGTGGTCTTGTACCCGCCCCGATACCAAGCCTCGCCCTTCTCGCTGCCGCCTCGCGGATGAGCGAATGCCAGGACCACGCCTCGCGTTGCCACTGAATAAAGAATGCTGAACCGCGGCGTATAACTGATCCCATAAGCGCCATAGCCGGTCAGGATGCAACAATTTGAGCCGTCCAGTTTCATTCCCTTTTCGTGAATGATCGACAGCGGAACCATCACGCCATCGTGCCCGGGCACTTCGACTTCTTCGGAAACCAAATTCTCGAATCCAGGATAGGAAACGTCCTCGTTGAAGATGCTCTTAGTGAAAATATCCTTCTGCGCGTCAAAGTCGTAGATTTTCACGGGCGACGTCCACGACGTGATATATACGAGGCAAAGGTCTGACTTCCAATCCGGGCAACTGACGCTCACGACTCCGGACATGGGCAGCTTGATTTCAGTGGTCGTCCCGCTGGCAAAGTCATAGCGAACGACACGCCCCACCACCCCGTTGGAAAAAACGACGATGAGGTAATGCTTCGTTTTGGTGATGGATTGGATGCTATCAGCCGCCTCGGGAATAATCGTCTCGGCGTGTTCCCAATCCGGATGCTTCGCGCTGGTCCGGATGATCTTGTATCTCGGTGCGCCGGCATGGGTGATCGCATAAACATAATCGCCGTGGAACTCGATACCCCTGACCAGCAGGTTGGAGCGCTGGCATAACACCTGCCATTTGATTTTCCCGGTTTTCATCTCGGAAACAGGGGCATAGAGAATCCGCATTTCATTTTGGACCGTGTCCAAATGGCCGATGATATAGTCGGGGTAGGATTCATCAACGGACGCGCCGGGAAATTCCTTTGGCGTGATGCCGATGTCCGGGTAGCTTTCGTCGCTGAAAAAATCAATGTCGGTGGCCACGTCCGTGCTGAGCTTGTGTATCCTGGTTTTCCGGTTTTGCTCGATCTCCAGGCTCTTGATATCTGTGACTTTGCCGGCATCGTAAAAAAACGATTTGCCGTCCTTCAACCATCCAATAGCGCCGTACGAAGGATAAATCTTCTCCGGCAACAACGTTCGCTTGTCCACGTCCAGGACGCGCAATTCGGAATATTCTGCGCCACCAGCAGTGAGCCCGATGACAACATATTTCCCGTCCCATGAAGGAACAAAGGACTGGATCGTGGAAGTGACACCCGACTTATAGGTTCCGGGGTCGAACAACAATTTCTCCTGCCCGCCCCACCCCTCGCGAATATAGAGTTTGCCCACGTTCTCACCGCCAAGGGTTTTCTTGTAAAAGACGCGCCCGTTCTCAAATTCAATGTCCGAGTAAGAAGCCGGTTTGATTTTGTCGAGTTCAGTCCATTCCCGCACTAAAGCGTCCCTGGCCGGAATTTTTGCGAGCAGTCCATCCGTCAATTGCGCCTGGGCCTTGAACCAGGCTTCGACATTCGGGTCCTTCAAGTTCTCCAGCCAGCGGTAGGGGTCATTGTATGTCTTCCCGAAATACGTGTCAGAGGCATCGACGATCTTGGTCGGCGGATAATTCCACTGAGCTAGACAGGGAACTGCCAGCAAAAATAAAAGAAGGACGGCCATTGATTTTCTCATACCGCATTTAGTTGTTAGAGTATTCATTTGGAAGATTCTTTAAGTGAAGTCATCTGGGCGTCGATTGGCTGGTTTCAGCGACCATCGCTTCCAATATAGGCAGCCTTCGCCGACCGGTAAACCAACGACGCACATAGCCCTTTGCGTCAATGATTACAGTCGTCGGCACCGTGCTCGCGTTGAACCTGCCACCGATGGAAAAGTCTTCATCGAGGATTACCGGACACGAAAGATTTTTCTCTTTGACCAGTTGAACCAGTCTTTCTCGGAGCACGCCGATTGACGGCGGAGGCGGCTCGTGAGGGTCGATGTTTCGACGATGAATCGTGTCGTCGTCCTCGCCGGCAATCCCACCATCATCCGCAACATTATCCAGACACACGGCATATATCGTCAAGGCATTGCCGAATTTTACTTTCAAAGCCAACAGATCTTCCAGTTCATTCAGGCAACCGCCTTCCGGTGTGGACCAAAAATAAAGCAACGCCGTGTTTCCCCGCGCATCGGATAGTTTCACCTGCCGGCCATCAATTGTGGAAGCCGTGAATTCTTCGCGTTTGGGAAGTGAATGTGCCTTATACTTATAGGATTGTGCTGGCACAGCGGAACCATATTCCATCTGGTGTTGTGACCACCATGCTTTGGCCAGCGTGGCGCCTGCCTTGCATCTCTCCTCGCTGCCCGGATGGAATTCGATAAGCCCCGACTTTTCATCAGTGACTGTCGGCGCAATTTCACTGAGTTTGACGCCAAAACTCTGATGGGTCCATTTTTCAAGCAAGTTCAGCCCTCTGGCAACAACCCGTGGATCGCTGTCATCGAGCAATCGAACTGCAATTGGCACGCCTGTTATGGCGTCAACCCAACGCAGATTCTCCGCTCCCAGCAAGCGAACCTCCGGGTCGCAGTCGCTCGCTTGTGCGGCGGCCCATTCGGCCAGGTGCGCGTTTCGGTGTTCGCGAAGGACGACAAACGCATTTTCCCGCACGTCCATATCTGGATCAAAAGCGCCTTCCTCAATTAGCGATTTCAATTCAACCGGCACTTCTTTTTTTGACCGTAGCGCCATTTTCTTGGCGGCCAACATCGCAGCCTCTCGCTGCGCAATTTTACCTGAATCCCAGGCAGCCAGGATGGTTGCGCGCGGATCGGACGACGCGTTAATCATGTCCTCAACCAATCCGACGGTTGGCGATTCATTCTTCAAGATGCTATGTTCCAAAATAAAACTGCTTATCCGGCGGTGGAAGGGCAGGAGTGACATTGTGAACAGCAAAGCGAAAAAAAGAAAACGCTTCCGGGTTGAAATCCTCGTCAATGCGCCGGATGACTTTTGCGGAGTTGTGGAAATCATCAATTTCACTGTCAATATATGGACGGATTTTATGTCGTTATGTCCGAGGTTCCGTTGATTGTTTATTGGCGCCTTTAAGAACCTGCTCGAAACCGAAATCGAAAAGAGTTTTGGCATCGGCCCATTTATTCGCGCTGTGAAGCAAGATCAAATGCAGTTCGCGCCCTTCACGCGTGGCGGAAGCGGCGAAGGTGTGTTTGGAACTGAAGGTCCAACCTGTCTTGGCGGGACCCATTCCAGGATAGACGCCCAGCATTTTGTTGTGGTTCTTGAGTGTTTGCACACCCGCAGCCGTTTTAAGCGTGATACTCGGCGTCCGGCAAATCTCGCGGAGTTCGGGCACGGCTATTGCAGCTTGAAATATCCTCAACAAGTCGCGGGCGGTCGTCACCTGGCCGGGTGCGGGCAACCCGTTCGGGTTTTTGAACAAGCTGTTGGCGCAGCCCAGTTCGCGGGCGCGGGCGTTCATCAACGCCACAAATTTTTCCACCGACCCGGACGTGTGCCGCGCCAGTGCCATGGCGGAATCGTTGTCGGAGCCAATGAGCAGAGACTGAACCAGGGTTTTAACAGCAACGGTTTCTCCCGTTTGCAACGGGATGTGGCTTGGCTCGACGAGCGTGTCCGCCTTCTGCACGACCACTTCGCCTTTGAGTCCCGCTCGCTCATACACCAGTAGCGCGGTCAGCAATTTGACGGTGCTTGCCGGCGGCAGCGGTTTGTTGGGATTCCGTTCGAATAAAACTTTACCGCTAGCGGCGTCCACCAACAGCACGCTGGTGGCCTGCACTTTTTCAGGGGATGCTAATGTGTTGATAGAAGGTATTGCCACTGCCAATGTCAATTGCAAAACTAATAAAGGGAACAATACAATCCGACTGATTGTCCGTGACGCGACGAAAACACCTTGAAGTTTATTAGGATTTGACACTGCCGGATGGCGTTTTCGTGGAAGCACGACTCTCATACCTGCGGTCCAGAGTGATCGGCCTTCCGTTCCGGCCGCATTTTTCACAAAGTCCTTCAATCTGCAAAAAGTGACTTTGCACGGTCGCCTTGAGATGGCGTTTGACATATTTGGAAACCTCGTCCATCAAACACAGGTTGACTTCGTCCACCTTGCCACAATCGCAGCAGATAAAATGGTGGTGGTGCCCGTGTTCAATTCCGCGGCAAATGAAGTAACGTAATTCACGGTCTTCATTGGCAACAGCGACCAGAATCCCGCAATTGGCAAGGTTCTCCAGAATCCGATAGACAGTCGGCAGCCCCACGCCCTTGAACCGCTTTTGCAGCCGTGCCTGCACTTCAAACGGATCCAGAATGGATTTACGCTCCAAAAACAGCTCAATGACAGCTCGCATCTTCGGCGTAATCCGGTGGCCGTTTTCTTTCAGCCGCTCAATATAATTGTCAATTGGCATGAGATAATAATCTCTTCATCGCTGCTCTCCACACAAGCCAAAGGCAAAACCGCCTCACGCACAACCTGTGCAGCAACAAGCACAGCGCACATTTAACAGAAATGATTTGCATTTGTCTATTGAAAATAGTTTTCATTTGTGCGTGAGTATTAGTGTGCATCAATATCGCCTCAAGCTGTTGGAGGCCGCGGCCAAGATGGCGCTCCCCTTCATGCCGTTTTGCCTGCTGGTTTCAATGACCGGAGGCTGTGGGAAAAATGAATCTGCGCAACCCAAGGCGACCGCCATGGCAAAAATAAACGTCGTCGCCGCTGAAAATTTTTACGGCGGTGTGGCGCAACAAATCGCCGGAGATTCGGCCAGCGTCACCAGCATTTTAACCAATCCCAACCAAGATCCGCACGAATTTGCCGCCGACGCCAGCACCGCCAAATCCGTCGCCGACGCCGACATCGTGATTTACAACGGCCTCGGTTACGACGACTGGATGGAAAAGCTCCTGGCAGTGCAAAGCAAATCAGGCCGGATTGTTATTCGCGTCGCCGATTTGATAGGCTTCACCAACGGAGACAACCCGCACATTTGGTATGACCCGCGAACCATGCCCCTGTTGGCGACAAAGCTGTCGGATATTTTGAAGCAAACGAATAATCTTATCGCCTTTCAAAACGAAATGAATTCGGTCACGACAAAAATTGCCGAAATCAAATCCGCGCGCGCCGGCACAATCGTCACCGCCACCGAGCCGGTTTTTGGCTGGATGAGTCGTGCGCTCGGTTTCAAATCCATCAACAATGAATTTCAACGGGCGGTGATGAACGACACCGAGCCAAGTTTTCAACAAACGGCCGACTTCGAGAAAAGTTTACGTGAAAAAACAGTGAAAATTCTTTTTTACAACAGTCAGGTCACCGACCCGACAACGCAACGGATGCTGGACTTGGCGAAAAACAGCGGCGTGCCGGTCGTCGGAGTCACTGAAACACAACCACTTGAAACCAAAGATTACGTGGACTGGATGCTTTCCGAATTGAACGACATCGAAGCCGCCTTGCAGGGAAACCATTGAACACGGCGATTTCCATAAACAGTATCGGCGTGCATCTTGGCGGACATGAAATTCTTCGGGCCGTCAGCGCGGAGATTTTTGCCGGTGAATTCATTGGCGTATTCGGTCCCAACGGCGCTGGCAAATCCACATTGATGCGTTGCCTGCTCGGACTTGTGCCTGTGAATTCAGGACGAATTTCTATTTTCAGCGAACCGCCAGGTCACGCCAACCGGATGATTGGTTACATGCCGCAAACACGAACGCATTTGGATAACACGGCGTTGAGCGCGCGTTCGCTCGTCGCTGCCATTCAAAACGGCAATGGTTGGGGAATGCCGTGGAACACACGCAACTCGCGCAAAGAAGTCGAACAGGCGATTCAATTAGCGGGCGCGGAAGAATATGCCGACCGCCCATTTTCCGTGCTATCCGGCGGCGAAAAGCAACGTATTCTGCTGGCGCAGGCTTTGATTGGCCGACCGCGCCTGCTTATTCTGGATGAACCGTTGACCAGCCTCGACCCGCGCAATCAAATGCGGATGATTGAATGCGTCGCCAAAATCAAGTTGACCACCGGCGCGACAATTCTGTTTGTGGCGCATGACATCAATCCATTGGTTGATGTGATGGATCGCGTCATGTATGTGGCTGGCGGCGGCGCGGCCATCGGCTCGACGGACGACGTTATTTCCAGCGAAGCGTTGAGCAAACTTTACGGCGCAAACATTCACGTCGTTCGCGCCGAAGGAAAAATTTTCATCGTTGTCGCCAACGGAAATGTCACGGAAACCGCGGACCATGATTGAGCATCTGATCAATTATTTATCCTATGGCTTTGTCCGCAACGCGCTCGTCGCCGGTTCGCTGGCGGGAATTTTGGGAGCGGTCGTCGGCTATTTTGTTGTCATCCGCAGAATCAGTTTTGCCGCGCACGCTCTGGCGCATATCGGATTTACCGGCGCCACCGGCGCGGCATTTTTCGCTTTGAGTCCGCTGGAAGGAATGCTGGCAATTTCTGTGCTGGCGGGCATTACAATGGGCGCGGCGGGAAGCCGGCTGCAACGCAGCGATCTGGCCATCGGCATGACGCTTTCCATTTGCCTGGGACTGGGCGTTTTATTTCTAGCGCTCTACAAAGGTTTCGCCGGACAAGCCACTGCTATTCTTTTTGGAAATATCTTCGGTGTGTCACACCGGCAAATCTTGCAAACTATTATTCTCTCCATGATTTGTCTTGGAGCATTGTTGCTGGTTTCGCGCAAATTGTTTTTCGCAAGCGTTCAGCCGGATTTGGCGGAAGCGCGCGGAATCTCATTATCGGCTTTGGCGATAATCTTTATGATAATTCTGGCTGTGTCAGTCAGTCTGGCCAGTCAAGTCGTCGGCACGCTATTGGTTTTCGCGTTAGTTATCGGTCCGGCGGGAGTTGCATCGAGATTCTGCCAAACCTTTTGGTCGGGAATGATAATGTCCGTTGTCATCGGGCTACTTGCGGTTTGGAGCGGAATTTTACTCGCCTGTGTCACGAGTTGGCCGCCGAGTTTCTGCATTACCGCTATCATTTTTTGCCTTTACTTAATTGGTGAAATGATTTGCCGATTTCTTCTTAAAGTGGAATAAAACGAAATACCAAAATGCCCAGAATAAGATTTTAATGTTCAAAGACAGCGGAAAAAGCTCGCGCGCGGTGCAAAACTTGCAGCGAAAACCGCGAGGTTTTTGAGCGGCTATTTACGGCGTTTAGATCGGATGCGCCGACGTAACCTTCAGTTCCAGACCGATGTTGGAATGCCAGCAATGACGTCGGTTTATCAAAGCCCGAACGCCCGCCTACCTGTCATCAAACTTTGTCGCCCTGAAATCTTTGGGTGACGTAATCCCAGTTTATGGTGTCAAACCACGCGCTGACATAATCTGGCCGGCGGTTTTGATATTTCAGGTAATAGGCGTGCTCCCAAACGTCCACACCCAGCAAGGGACGCCTGCCTTCGCTAATCGGAGAGTCTTGATTCGCGGAAGGCTCGATTTTCAATTCATTGTTGTCGAGGACCAGCCAAGCCCAACCGCTGCCGAATTGTCCCAAGGCGGCCTTCGTGAATTGATCCTTGAACGCACTGAAACTGCCGAACTTCCCGTCAATCGCCTTGGCCAATTCTCCCGACGGTTCACCACCGCCGTTCTTTTTCATCATTTGCCAGAACAGCGAATGGTTGAAATGGCCGCCGCCATTATTGCGGACGGCAGTACGCACTCTTTCAGGCACGGCGGGCAGGTCTTTCAATAATTGTTCAACTGATTTATTCCCGAGTTCGGGAATTTCCGCGACGGCCTTGTTCAAGTTGGCCACATAGGCAGCGTGATGTTTGTCGTGGTGAATCTCCATGGTGCGCCCATCGATATAAGGTTCGAGCGCATCGTAGGCGTACGGCAGTGCGGGCAGCGTGAACGGACCGCCCTCGGTTTTCACGGCCGTAGCGGCTGGACTGCTCTGAGCTATTGTTTTGGGCATCACGGCTAATGCCGCCGTAGCGAGGGCGGCAGTTTTTATGGCTTGGCGTCGATTTATCATAACTTTCCTTGGTTGCATTGGTTTTTATACGGACATTCCGCGCACTAGCGTGGACTTTGACATTTTACGATTCTTCCTCAAGCTGGTTCACAGTCGCAATGATTCGCGGCTGCACTTTGCTCCAAGTGGTTCCCGGGCCTTCGGTTTCGAATATCGCGCGCAGTTTGGCGTGCTTGCCAATGACTACGAAAATCGTCGAATGGATGAACAAATCCGCGGCGTTGGCCTGGTCGGCAGCACTTATCGGCACAGCGCTCAGTTTCAAACTGCCACCGGCCAGGCCTGCGATTTCCTTCTTGGTGCCGGTCAAAAATGTCCAGCGATGAAAATCCGCGCCGAAGCGCTCGCCGTATTTTTTCAAAATTGCCGGCGTGTCGAAGCCCGGATCGGTGGTCAATGTCACCAATTTGGCCATGCTCTTCGCCGACAATGCCTCCTGCAACGATTTCATTTGCGCGGTCATGACCGGGCAAGGACCGGCACAGCGCGTGAAAATGATGTCCGCCACCCAGACGTGATTACTTAGCGTGGCTAGCGTAGTGATTTGTCCATCCTGATTGGTCAACGTGAAGTCGGCGACATTACCTAGTGCCGGCAGCGGCGGACGCATACTGACCAAGCGAATCAACGAGAACACCAAAATTAAACAGAGCAACGCGGCTGGCAGAATGATCGTCATCCAAAGCCGTTTTAATGAGTTCGATGAAGCATTTGTCATAAATATTCCCTTTATTTTTGAACCCGTTCCGCTGCAGCTTCAATCATAGCATCGGCAAGCTCCTGGGGAGTCCATTCATTGCCGTTGAACTGACGAAAGAGCCGCCCTTCCGGATCGATCACGATGGTTCGTAGATTGTGGGAAATGGAGGAACCCTGCTGCATGACCATCAGGCCAATGCGCGGAGCCCAACCGGCCAGTGTGTTTGTATCGGCGGTGGCGAACAGCCAGTGGCCAGCATTTTCGCCGCGATAAATTTTGGCAAACTCTTCCAGTGTTTCGGGCGTATCATGCGCGGGGTCGAAGGATACGGATAAAAATTCCCAGTTGCCTGGGGCATTGGTCCTGGACTGGATCAATTCCCGCGCTGCGGAAAAGTTCCGATTCATCAGCGGGCAATAATTGGGCAGAGGGCAACGCGTGAAAAAAAACGTGAGCGCCACGGCCTTCCCTCGGAAGTCGGAGAAGTGAATGTGCCGGCCGCTTTCTGAAATCAGTTCGCCGTCTGGAACCGTATCTCCCGGTTTCAACTCGGAATCCTCGCCGACTTTCATGGGCATGGCGTCATCCATCACTTTTCCCTTTTGCCCCATGCGACGAATGTTTTCCACCCAGGCGTTCGTTTGATTGACCACGAGCGTGAAGGTGATTTTGTCACCGGGCGAGATCCCCTCCAATTCATTGGTGTTATGCACCGGAAAATCCATCGTCATTTCCATCATATAACCGGGAATGGCCTCGTGATGAATGGTGACTTGGCGATTATCGGGGGCGACTTTTTCGACAACGCCTTTCGCCGAATAGGAAGAGGTATTCGGGGCGTTGTTTGTGGGTGCGGCCAGAGCCAGATGGTTGCCTATCATGGTCAGCAGCCAAATCGTGACAACGCAGATAGGTACTCGAATCATTTCGGTTGGATTTTTCATTTTCATAAAATTCATTTGCGCAAGCGGGCAATCTCCCAAACAACCGCGCTGGCCACATTCTGGTTCAAACCGTCGAAGTAGCCCTGGACCTGACCGTTTGTGTTCACGAGAGCGATGCGCTCGATGTGAGCAAAGTTTCCCGGCATGTATGCAAAAGCGCTGTTGGTGTCTGCGGATAGAAAACTGTTTTGAATCAAAGAATAGACCTCTCGTTTGTTGCCGGTCAGAAACAGCCAGCGATTGGTGTCAGCGCCAAAACGTTTGCCGTATTTTGCCAGGACGGGAATCGTATCGTCTTCGGGATCCACGGTTAACGAAATCAATTTCACGTCTGCCTGGTTTGTTGTGAGGTGTTGGATTTCGGCCATCTGTTTGCTCACAGCTGGGCAGGTCAACGAGCAACTCGTGAACAAAAAACTGACCACCAGAAACTTTCCATTGAGATCGGCCTGTGTGACCGCCTGTCCCGTCCGGTCGGTCAGCGAAAAATGGGTGAGCGCGCGCGGTTTGTCCGGCGTTATGACGAGAGGTTCTGAATCAGTCCGCGGAACAGCCTCGGATGAATTTTGCTGCCGATGCAGCGCAAAAAGTACGGCGCCGAAAATCGCACAAAACAACAGAGTCACCGTGGTGATGACCCGGAAAATTAATTGTTCGCCGTTTTGTTCGCCCGAGGGCTCGGTTTGAGGGGCGGTATTCATTGCGGAGATGCGTCAATTTTTATGGATTTGAGCGAAACTTAATTTTGCCCGGCTTGGCCCACTGGCGCCAATGCGCCGCGGTATCTACAATCAGAGATTTGGGCAGGCGGTTGGGAATCTGTTGCTTAAGATACAATCACCCGCGCATTTGTCAGCGCGCAGTGAACTCGATTAAAAGGGTTGAACGATTCGCCTTGCGGGCGAGTTTCAGGGAATTCAGGAAGAAGTTCCTGAGCCAAAAATGGAGGGATTAAACCGCGCGAGGAGGCGGAACCGGCGGGCGATGAGAAACATCCGGAAGACATTCCGACGAGTAGGATATTTCGAAGAAGGCTTGTGGAGACTGAAAAACGAACCGGAACGGTTCGGAAACGAAATCGAACTTCTTCAACTGAACAACAAATACGTTTTTCTTCTCCGCTTTCTTCGCGGCAGCAATAGCCTTGCACATACAGCAGGGATGATTGCCATCGAAGGTTGTCTCCACAGCTTGTTTTAAGGAAGCTGTATGAAGATTGTTGATCAGCATGGTTGTCCAGGCGACGGATTGCAGCAGGCCCCATTGCGCGCCGGAAGCACCGAGCATGGCAATGAGCATTAATACCTGTCCGAAACGCTTGAACACGAATTCACACTAACTCCGTTTTGTTACAGAGCAAGCAAGATGTGGAAAGTTGAACGGTTATTAGGGACTTTCACGAAATGATTATTTGAAGTCATCAACCTCCGGCAAAGCCGGAGGCTTGAGATAGCGTGAACCGCTCAAAGCGGGTTATTGTTCCGTTAGCCGCTCAAAGCGGCACCAGCGTCAGTTGATCCAGACGCTGATCTTCCTTTTCCTGTTCCTGGATGTAACGACGCAGCGCCGCTTCGTTTTTTCCCACCGTTGATACCAAGTAGCCCCTCTCCCAAAAATGCTGCGCGACAAAACTTTTCCTCCGGCCAGCATAGACCCGGGCAATGTGAACGGCACTCTTGCCATTCACAAACCCCTTCACCTGCGACACCGAATACTTCGGCGGTATCGACACCAACAGATTCCATATTCATAAATCTCTTACAGCATGATCAGACAGTTCTCCCTCGCATTCCAGATGCCAACTGCCAATAAAAACCGCTGCGCTCATGGATATGAGCTTAAGACAGGGGTTTACGTGGTATCAGAAACGGTAAATGGCAATTGTGCAGGTGTTCGCGACTTCACGTTCCGTCGAGCGTTCGACACTCCCTTCGTCGAAGTCTCGCCAGTCTTCTAAGAATCGACAGTCGCTCAATTACACTAGCAACCGTTCAGAAGTACTTCATCCGTACTGACATGGTGGCAAAAGAGTTGAGGGTACCGATCGAGTTCAGGACTTTATTTTTTCAGAACTTTATTCTTTGGTTCAAAACTTTATTTTTTTTCCACACAAGTGTAATCGCAAAATAAACTTGTGAACTGGAATCAACGGAAGTCACTGATTTAAAAGAAAGGCCTTTTGAGTGAAAGAAAATAAACTTGTGAACTGACTGCGTCATTTTAGCTACTGGAATCACAGAGCAGAAAATAAAGTTGTGAACTAAAGATGGTGGTCGGATTCCGAACGGCAGGTCGTCAGCCGAAATTGGCAAAACTTGATGAATGAAAGCCCCACTCTTGGGTGATCCATCTCCATCATTGGACTAAGGGAGCGAAAGCTCGCGCGAATCGCTGAAATCCGCATCCCTCAGCCCGCACCAATCAGCCACCCGGCGAGAAAGACGAGCACGCCACCCACGACCACCTGGAAAACCGCCGAAAGCAATGGCGTATCCATATAGCGTTTCCGAATCCACGCTATGATTGCGAGTTCGATAGCCACCACCGCGAGCGCGATGGAAGTTGCCAGATGAAAATCGTGGATAAGGTACGGCATGGTATGGCCGAGACCGCCTAGAGTTGTCATCAATCCACAGACGGCACCGCGAATCCATGGAGTGCCGCGTCCGCTCAGTTTACCATCGTCGGACAACGCTTCGGCGAAGCCCATGCTGATACCGGCGCCCACCGAAGCCGCGAGTCCCACCTTGAATGTCGCCACCGTATTCATGGTGGCGAAGGCCGCGGCGAATAGCGGCGCGAGCGTAGAAACAGAGCCGTCCATCAACCCGGCAAGTCCCGGCTGCACAAAGCGCAAAACAAACAGACGTCGCGCGACGTCGCGTTCGCGGCTTACCGCGCCCGCAGTGGTTTGCGCGCCGGTGATTTCCTCGGCGGTATTTTCGTGCCGTTGCTCTTCCTGGGCGAGGTCATCGAGCAATTGCCGGATCCCGGCATCGCTCGCCCGTTGAGCGGCGGCTTCGTAAAAGCGGCGCGATTCGATTTCCATCAGGGCCGCTTCTTCGCGCGCGCTCTCGGGCCGAAGTGTCCGGATGAACCACGAAGGTCGGCGCGCCACGAAGCCTTTCACGTCCTGACGCCGTATCAGTGGAATATGTTCGCCGAATCGCTGGCGATACAACTCAATCAGGCGGTGCCGATGCCCGTCTTCTTCCTGCGCCATTTTGGTGAACAGTTCGGCGGTCGCCTGGAAATCCGTGTGAAGCGAGGCCGCGAAATCGCGATAGATGCGGGCATCCTCCTCCTCGGCAGTGATGGCAAGCGCTAGGATCTGGGCTTCACTCAGTTCTTTAAAGTGCATGGCGTTAAGTTTTTGCAATGACCACAGTGTCGGGTCTGTCTCCAATTTATGGGTTCAGAACTAGTTTCCCCTTGATCCGCCCTTCTGGCGCTGTCGATTCTCGATTCAGCACTTTCTAATTTTCACGGTGCACTGGGCCCGGCGTCTGCTCGTAACCATTGTTGCCTTGGCGAAGATGCGCCGAAAACAAAACATATTGTAGCCGTAATTCACGCGGGGTTGTCGAGCCATGGACATCTGGCGGAATGAGTCATGTGCCGTTTACAGGTTGCGGCCAGTTCCGCGGGAGAAGGGCTGGAAACGCAACTGGGAGCAGGCGTCTGCCGCTAGCAGCGGCACCCGGCTGCGGCGGCGGATTGGCATGAAACGAAGCTTCCGTTTGGTGGCATCGTTGCTCTGAGAAACAAAGTTTTTCCATTACAGCCGAAGTCCGGACCTCGATAATTCGAACACACAGGGCCAGATCCCGCTCACGATTGCGCGCGTTCTCGCCCACGACGGCGTTAAGATCGTCGATATTGTACAAATACACATTTTCCAGGCTCTGAACCCCCGGATCAATGTTGCGGGGAACGGAAATATCGATGAGAACCAATGGACGATTCCGACGATGCATCATCACTCGCTCAATGTCTGCGCGCTGCAGCAAGGTTTTTGGGCTGCGTGTCGAAGTCACGACGATGTCCGCGCCGGCTAAGGCGGGCAGGCAATCCTCAAAGGTTACGGCGCATCCTCCCAACTGAGTCGCCAGTTCAGCGGCACGGTCGAAAGAGCGATTGGAAACCAGAATGGATCGAGCACCTTTCTTCGTCAGGTGGCGCAAGCATGCCTCCCCCATCCGGCCGGCGCCAATAATCATCACCGATTGCATCGAGAGGTTTTGCTGGAAGACCCTTCCGGCAAGTTCCACCGCGGCCCCGCCAATAGAGCTTGCCCCGCGCCCGATGCCGGTCCGCGTCCGGATTTCCTTCAAAACCTGGAACGAGCATTGAAAAACGCGATTCAGCGTTCCGCCGGTCAGTTTCGCCGCGCGGGCGATTTCATAAGCTTCTTTAACCTGACCGGAGATTTCTGTCTCGCCCAGAACCATCGAGTCCATTCCAGCAACTACACGAAACAAGTGGCGCACAGCTTCGATGCCGTCGTAGGCGTAGGCACACGATCTAAAATCATGTGGCTGGTCGCAAAGCGATCCGAGCAGGGAATGAGTGATGCGATGCGGGTCTCGCGCGGTTGCGTAAATTTCCACTCGATTGCACGTGGACAGAATCACGATTTCCTCAAGGTCTGCGCGAAACTTAATCTCGGTAGCCCGACTGGAGAGGCTCGAACAACGTACCGCAAATTGCTCTCGGATCGCGACGGGCGCAGTTTTATGATTCATTCCCACAACGAAGAACGTCATACGAGACCTCCACAGACTGCGGAATTTTCAAGTCGTTTGGTTTTCAATTTATTGATCGAGGTTTACGCAAGGGCTGTACCAAGTTCTCCTGACCGGGTATCGTGTGCCCTGCGATACTGCACATCAGCCACTTACACCCTCCGTCAGCAGCAATAGCCCGTGAACTTATCGAGCAAGACGAACCTTTGGTAGTCATCGCTTCGACAAGTGTCGAATGGTCGTCAGTGGCCCGAACCTGTATTATCGGGATCATGGCAGTTTTCTTTCTCCTCCGTGGCTGGACTTGGCGGACAAAATCTTCGGGCACGGCGTGAATTGGAGCTGGCCAATTGCATCAGTCTTTTGGACAACGCCAAGGGAAAGAGACAACCAAGAAATATGAGATAGAGAACTTCACGCGTCTCAATCAGCTAAAGCCTAACTCTCAGCGTAGTGTGTCGAGGATCTGTGACCGGATCGGTTGGTTTGCTGTCAGTCATTCGCGAAAGAACAGTACGGGCGGCTTTTCAATGGAACAAATCACCGCTATCCCACTTGAAGCTGAACGGATCTGAGCAGGTCCTCGATTCCGTTCCAAACGATTTGGACGCCGATAAAAAGCAGCAGGAAAGCAGAAAGTCGAATGACGATAATCGTTCCCGTTTCTCCGAGCATTCGAGCGATCCAATCGGCAAAGCTGTAGCAGAGGAGGACGCTTGCCGCGACGAAGCCCATGGCGATGAGCGCTGTGGCGATAATCCAAATGTAGACGCCGTAATTGTGCGTTGCATTTGCGCCCACGGTGATTGCCACCGAAATGGCTCCCGGACCGATGGTCAGGGGTAGAGTCAGCGGATAAAAAGCTCTTCGGAAAACGGTTTGAGACTGGCCGGTTTCGGGTGTGGCAGTGCGTTCGCCATCTTTCTCCATCAGTAGTGTCCATCCGAATACACAAACGACAAGTCCCCCTCCGACCTGCACCGCAGGCAGTGAGATGCCAAAGAATTTCAGGACGTGGGAGCCCAGGAAATAGGAGCCACCCATCAGCAAAAAACTATTCATGGAGACGCGCCACGACAATTCTCGACGCACTGTGGGCGGGACATATCGCGTTAACGCCAGGAAGATTGCACTGCTGCTCAACGGATCTACGATCGGGAATAGTGCAGTGAAGATTAGAAAAAAAGCCTTGATCGCGTCGTGCATAAATTAACCAGGCTCAGTTTGAAATCCCGTCGCGCAAGGAAACAGTCATGCTCGTGATCCTCTCGGACAGAAGAAGGAAAGTCTTCATGCTGGCAACCTGTACACCCTGTGATTCCGCCGAATCGAGTTTCCGGACCGAGTCTTTCAATCGTGCCAATGCAACTTCCAGATTCTGTGCCCCCTCACGCGGTTGACCTTCCAGGCTGTCGGCCATTGCATCCAGTGTCCCCGCCAGACCTTCCTCGAACTCTTGCTGGGCGCGGCGGACTGACTCGGGCAATTCGAAGCCCGGGATCTGCAGGCGATACTTAATGAGAGCTACGCAACTCAGAAACAGCGTTCGCAATTGCGGTTGCAGTCCGAGAATTTGCCTCCTCGTCGCCAAATCCCGCTGGCGGGAAGGACCGAATTCGAACCAGACAACGTCGGCAAGCGCTCTCACTCGATCAAAACCACTGTTGATCGTTTCGCGAAGGGAATAGCCTCTCTGAATGGTGGCGCTCCGGTTATTTGAAAGCGGATCGCTCACATATTGCGAGAGCAATCGAAACAGGGAGATGAACGCTTTCCGCATTTCCACGACCGTGGGAGTGCTCCATAACTGGTCAAAGACAAACCACATCATCGCCAAGCCCAGCATAATGCCAACGACGCGGTCTCTCCCGGGCACGAGCGACGTCTGAACTCCAAAATCTCTAAGATTGATCAAGTAGAAGGCAAGGGCCATTTGAATTCCAAAGTAGGACAGACGCGGACTGGACGTTGCGATCCAAGCGGCCACAGAACTCACGATGATGAAAAGAAGCGTGAATCCTGCAATCGAATCAAATCCAGGCAGAATGAACACCTGCGCAATAAGACTGATCGTGCCGCCGACGACCGCGCCGGCAAAACGCAAAAATTGTTTTTGCCTCGATGAACCGATCGTAGTCAGGGCCGTTAAAACGCAGGTCATGACCGCGGTGCTGATACCATTCCAATCCAAGGCCGTATAAATGATGTAACAAAGGCTGGCAGCCAGGCAACCTTTGAGC
>Ga0335085_10001376_pt1 | contig 52671 bp, 41 predicted proteins | sample Lox_Sample_45_FD_206712 | JGI IMG/M metagenome (GOLD analysis project Ga0335085, IMG submission 206712) | Soil microbial communities from Loxahatchee National Wildlife Refuge, Florida, United States - Lox_Sample_4.5 | ecosystem: Environmental > Terrestrial > Soil > Wetlands | place: USA... | reverse complement strand
AATAACACAACAGGAGCGCGGCCATGAGTCGTCACTGGATAGCGGTGCTGTGCACGGTATTGGCCGCAGTCACCCTCGCTGGATGCGGAAGTGGCTCGGTTCCGAGCCTGTCGCAGAATCCGGTTACGCCTTCGATTGCCGCTCCTCATGGAGAAGCCTTCGGCGGCCAGCAACCCGTAGTTGGAATGTCCCTTCAACTGTACGCACCAGGCAGCACGGGGTACGGCTCTGCAGCGACGGCTGTCTTCTCTGCGCCCATCATGACGAATTCAGATGGAGATTTCAGCTTTCCTCCTGGCTGGACTTGCCCCGCGGGAAATCCGGAGGTATATCTGGTTGGCACGGGCGGCGACCCGGTGGCGGGTGACACCGGGGGAAGCGCCAATCCGAATCTTGCTTTGATGGTGGCCCTCGGCCTGTGCGGAAATCTCAACGCGAGCACGCATATTCACATGAATGAGCTCACGACAGTGGCTGCGGTGTGGGCGCTTGCTCCATTCATGTCGGGCAGCACGCAAAGTTATCTGAACCTCGGTACCTCCTCAACTAACAATGCCGGGCTGCAACTTGCTTTCGAAGCTGCAAATGAAGTGGCGAATATCTCGAACGGCACGTTTCCCGGAGCTTTGCCGGCTGGCGCAACTCTGCCGACGACCATGCTGAACACCCTGGCAGACGTTCTTGAAGGCTGCATCAATTCCACGGGCGGCACTGCGGGCCAGGGAAACTCGTGCGGACAACTCTTTGAAGATGCCCCTTCCGGCTCGGCGCATCCGACAGACACGATTACCGCGGCGTTGAACATTGCGCAGAATCCAGCGCGCAATGTTACGGCGCTCTTCGATCTTGTTTCGGCAACGCCCGCTTTTGAACCCAACCTGAGCGTGGCTCCGAGTGCCTGGACAGTTGCGATTGAGTACACAGGAGGCGGATTGAGTGCTCCGACGGCAATTGCGGCCGATCAGTCAGGGAACATATGGGCTGCTAACGGCGGCAGCAATTCAGTATCAGAGTTCGATAACGCCGGCAATGCGAAGTCTGGCCCTTCCGGCATCACAGTGGGCAACATAAATACCCCGAAAGGAGTCGCCATCGACTTGAGCGGCAATGCGTGGATCACCAACTCTGGCAACAACACCATCACAGGGCTCAACTCGGCCGGCGGCCTTGTCGGCACTCCGCTGTCAGGCAATGGCCTTAATCAGCCCACGGGAATTGCAATCGATGCGAATGGCAACATCTGGGCAACGAACGCAGCCAGCGGCGCGAACAGCGTGAGCGCATTCACCTCCGCCGGCGGTACTCTAGACGGATCAGCATTCACCGGCGCAGGCATCGCGTCGCCTGCTGGAATTGCGATCAACGGAAGCGCCGATGCCAATTGCGCGGATTGCTACTGACAACGAGTACACCATGACTCGAACCACATTCGGCCGACGAAATAACGCGTACCCGCGATTCACGTGGACGTTGTGGGCGTCGACTCTTCTTCTCTCAGGATGTTCCGAAGCGCCGAGGTTCGCTTCCAACACAGTCGCCGCGGGTGCGGTGAAGGGCGTGAGGCTGCACGGAATTGTGCACGGGGGTCAGACGCCGGTCGTGGGAGCGGCTGTGTATCTGTATGCCGCGGGTGCCAACGGATACGGCCAATCTTCATCTTCGCTTCTCACTAGCGACGCAAACACGATCATGGATGGCAGCGGCAACTATTACGTCACCACCGACTCAGCCGGCGCCTGGAGTATCACTGGCGATTACACCTGCCCGACCGCAAATGCTCAAGTCTATCTCTACTCGTCAGGCGGTAATCCCGGCGCCGGAAAAAACTCTGCCGTTGGATTACTGGCCGGACTGGGAGCTTGCGGCAACCTCTCGGCCTCAACTTATGTCGTAATCAACGAAGTTTCGACTGTTGCGACCGCATACGCTGTCGCGGGCTTCGCAACAGACCCTGTGCACATTTCGAGCTCGGACACTGCAGCAGCCTCGGTCGGTATCGCCAACGCGTTCGCGTCAATCACGAATGTCGAGACGCAAAGCACTGGCGCCGCATTGGCCGCAACGCCGGAGGGGAACGGGTCCACGCCGCAAAGCAAAATCAATAGTCTGGCGAATATTCTCGCGGCATGTGTCAACTCAACAGGCCCGGAATCAACCGCCTGCAGCACGCTGTTCGCGAACGCGAAGAACGAGAACGCGGCGCCGGCGGACACCGCAGCTGCGGCAATCAACATTGCCCACAATCCGGCGTCGAACATCTCACCACTGTTTGGCTTGCAGACAGCGAGCAGCGATTTCCAACCCGCGCTCAGTTCCGCACCGAACGACTTTACCTTGGCTATCAACTACGCCGGTGGAGGCCTCAATCTTCCTGGCTCTCTCGCCATCGATTCGACTGGCAATGTCTGGGTCGCGAATTACTTTGGCGGCGTAGCGTCCAAATTCTCTCCGCTGGGTCTTCCCGCATCCGCCGCCGGTTATGCGGCGGCAGGTCTTCAAGCATCCTTTGGGATTGCTGTTGATGGCGTGGATTCGGTGTGGATTACGAATGAAAGCGGAAATAGCAACGGCAGCGTAACCCACCTCAGCGACGCAGGCGAGGATCTGTCAGGCTCCGGCTACACCGGTGGAGGCATTTACTATCCCATTGCCGTGGCCGCTACCGCGGGCGGGACTATCTGGATCGCAAATTACGGCAGTGCTACTGCGTCATTGCTGGCGAGCGACGGATCGCCAGTTTCGGGAGTGTCGGGTTATGCGACCTCGTCATTGCACTTCACGACTGCCGTCGCCGTCGATGCCAACCAGAATGGATGGTTCGCATTTCAAGGCGGTGTTGCCAAAGTCACTCCGTCGAATGGAGTCAGCATCTATTCATGCTGCGACGTTCCGGCGGGCATTGCCCTCGATCAGGCGGGCAATGTCTGGGTTGCCGATTATGAAGCCTCAACTGTGTATGAGATTTCTGCGAGCGGGACTCTGCTGGGACAGGCTGCCGGCGGCGGAGTGAATACGCCTGTCGGAATCACCGTTGATGGAGCGGGCGACGTGTGGACAGCAAACTATCGAGCAAACACTATCAGCGAATTGCAGGGCGAGACGCTGGAACCTGTCTCGCCGGCCACAGGATATGGTCTAGACGCGCAATTGGACGGACCCTTTGGTTTGGCGGTTGATGCGAGCGGAAATCTCTGGATTACTAGCGCGTACGGGAATACTCTCACTGAACTAATCGGGGCCGCGGTTCCAGTGAAGACTCCGCTCCTCGGTCTACCCGCTCAACCGTAATTGCTCGTAATAAAGCACTCTTTCATTCGAGGAGCCGAAAACATGATGGCGCCACTCACTCTCAGTGAGAATTGCCCGGCACCCAAACCGCTAGGCGAAGCCGCGGGGTGGACGTTGGGCATGATCTCGCATGGCGTCCCGTTCCGGCTCTCGGCGAAAACAAAGATGCTTCTCGAGTTAATGCGACAGCAGGCGCCATTCGGGTCGCTCGAATGCCCGGATCTGCAAGCCCAAGCGTGCGCCTTCGCCCTCGAAAACAGTGAATCGAGCGCTCGTTACGTAGTCACTATGGACGGCGAGATTCTGACGGCAGATGAACCGCTTCGTTCCGCTCTCATTGAGCTTGGCGGACAACTCATGATCCACGTGGCTGAATATGCGCCCGACTATGTTTTTCTGCATGCAGGCGTGGTGGCTTGGAACGATCGCGCATTGCTTCTACCCGGCGTGAGCCATGCGGGCAAATCAACGCTCGTTGCCGAACTTGTTCGTGGCGGCGCCATTTACTACTCCGACGAATTCGCACTACTCGACTCTCAAGGATATGTCCATCCCTTTTCCCGAGATTTGCGCATGCGCCATCCTGGCCGGGTCGAGCAAAGTTCAATTTCTCTCGCGCAGCTCAAGGGTCGCGCGGGAACGGGCGCGCTACCCGTCTCTCTCGTAGTGTTCACGGAATTTGCCGAGCACGGTGAATGGTCTCCCAAGGCGATCACCGCTGGTAGGGCGATGCTCGAAATGCTGCTACACGCTACGCCGGTTCAGCGGGAGCCATCTCGCGTTCTCGCCACACTCGCGGCAGTAATGCATCACGCAACTGCGTGGCGCTCGCAACGAGGCGAGGCTACTTCGGTCGTCTCATCATTGCTCGCCGCTCTCGCATCAGGAGAAGCTCCCGCATGAGGCCCGGAATGCGGTTTCTGCTCGATGTGCTGCGCGGCGAGACCTGTTCGGACCAACTCAGCGTGGCGGAGTGGACGTCTCTTCTTCTCTTGGCGGAACAGGAGAACGTTTTGCCGTGGACGTCCGCCTGCCTTCGCTCCAAATCCGGCAGGCTCGATCCGATTCTTGAAAAAGCACTCGATGCAATCGATCTCGACGCGCGAATCTCGGCATTCTACTGGGCTGCGACTCTTCGCGGCATACTGTCCAACTTTCACTGCCGCCAAATCCCGGTCATCTCTTTGAAAGGGCCATGGCTGGCAGAACGTCTTTACGGAAACGCTTCGCTGCGCGTGTGCCGCGATCTGGATTTGCTCGTGCGGCGCAAAGACGTCGTCGCGGCCGAAAGGCTACTCACTGCAATCGGCTTCACTCCCGCGGGTCACCCTCAAGACTATGAACGGCCATGGATTCGAGAAGACGTTCGAGTTGAATTGCATCACGATGTGGAGAATCCCCGGGCGTTTGATTTTGGAATTGAGTCGGCGTGGGGACGCTCCCAGCTTTCGTCTTTTCAAGGAATCCCAGCCCGACTCCTCGCTCCAGCTGACGAACTTCTCTTTCTCTGTCTGCACGGAGTGCGCCACCGCTTCGAGCGTCTCAGTCACATCGTCGATCTCGGTCTTGCGTTTCACCATCTCGCTCCACGATGCGCCACCTTCCGCTGGCACCACAATTCCGAATCAGCAAGTGTCCTCGTTCTTGGCGCTATAATGGCAACTCGTCTCGATCCGAGCATAGCAATCTCTCCAGAGATTTATGACTGGCCTCGCGATCGGAATCATCTGGAAAGAATCGCAGGCAGTATTTGGCAGGAGCGCATCCTCAAGGCAGCAGATGCCGTGAGCTGGTCCGCAAAGCACAAATTTTATCTGGAGATCGAAGCGTCTCCGCGGAAGCGCTTCCTTCGTCGCTTCCGCCACTTTCGCATTCTACTTTCACGACTTATCGATGCAGATTTCACGTTCGCCGCGAAACTCCACCTGTATCGTGCCTGGCAGGTCAGGCTGTTGAGGCCAATTCGCCTGTTGCTGAGTTCGCCGTGAGTGCCGCTAGCTTATTCATGAGCGCTGGAGTTATTGACGGCGCTCGATGCCAGGAGATCACTGGAAAGAGAGGACTCAGACATGTTGAGCGCGATGCGTCCCCGCAATATCCGAAGTGAACAGGTGAATGTCCTTGACGTCGGCAATGAAACACTCGTCTACGATGAGCGCACGCATAAGGCCTGGTGCCTCAATCACAGTTCCGCCTGCATTTGGCGTCTGTGTGACGGCGAGAATTCGGTCGCACTAATCGAGGCAAAAGCGGCTGCGCAGCTCGGAGCAGAAGTCGATAACGATCTCGTCCTGGTAACAATTGATGAGCTGCATCAGAAAGGTCTCCTCCAACCTGATTCAATTCAGGAGATACCGCGAGACGTCTCGCGAAGGCAAATGATCAGCCGGTCCGGTCTCGCGGCGGCGGCTCTTCTTCCCATCATCGCCGCTCTCACTGCCCCGCCGGCCGCGGCGCAAAGTGGATCGGTCGGAACTGGCAAATCGCAGCTAAAGCGACTGGAGAGAATGCTGGAAGAATCCCGTGTGCGCAGGCGAAGATCCCCATGGTAGCGAGTCATGTCATATCGAGCCGTGCGCGATTGCGCAGAACGGAAAGTCTCCTAACAATTGCCGTGCGTTTTGGCGGAGCACTTTTCGATGGAAAACAACTTTTAGTCTAGTGAATAGACATTTCTAAAATGCTGAAGGCTGGCCTTAGTTGGAGGATGCGCCTGCAGATCAGCGCATACATTGGTGGCAAATGAGTCAAGCGAACTGTTCCGTCCGACAACTACCCTCGCAACCGGGGACGGCCAGCGAAAACAGCATCGTTAGTGGAGTGGACCCCAAGAGTGAGACAGCTAGAATTTTGACAGTTTGCAGGGAAGGGAGAACTGCAAATGGGTCATCAGTATTTGAAGTACCCGAAGGAGTTCCGGGAGACGGCGCTTCGTCGATTGGCACTTGCACCGAATGTGGCGCAGTTGTGCCGCGAGCTGGGGATATCGCGCCAGTTGTTGTATTTCTCGCGTGACGGGGAGCAGCGGGAGCAGCAGAGGCGGCGGCAGAGCGCAGCCGATCGGCTTCGCCAGGAGAACCTTCAGTTGAAGAAGGCGCTGGCGAAGAAGACGCTGGAAGTGGATTTTTTGAAGGCTGCCTGCGCAAAGATCGGGGCTCTCAGCCAGGCCAGTACCGGCTCTGGCGAAACGGCATCTGGGAAGCCATCCGGGAAATGATGTCGACGCAAGGCAGCCTTGGAGTAGAGCCGATGTGCCGGCTGGCGCAGGTCAGCCGCGCCGGATACTACCGTTTTCTTCAACCCCGCTATGCCGGCGAGGAGCAGATGGAGGTGCGCAACGCCATCCAGCAGATCGTGTTGGAGCATCGCCGCCGCTATGGCTACCGGCGCGTATCGGCCGAACTCGGTCGCCGCGGCATGGCCGTCAACCATAAGCGTGTGCTGCGCATGATGCGCGAGGACAACCTGCTGGGTATCGAGCCGAAGTCCTTCCTCGTGACCACCGATTCAGATCACGACCGGCCGGTTTATCTGAACCTAACCCGGCGCATGAAGCTGACGGCGATCAACCAGCTATGGGTGGCCGACATCACCTACATCCGGCTGCGCCAGGAGTTCGTCTATCTGGCAGTAGTGCTGGACGTGTTCTCACGCAAGGTGGTCGGCTGGGCGCTGGACCGCACCTTGACCACGCGCCTGCCGATGCTGGCTCTCCAGCGGGCGATCACCTCGCGTCAGCCCGTGATGGGTCTGGTGCATCACTCCGATCGCGGCATCCATTATGCTTCCCAGCAGTACACGGCTCTTCTCGGCATCCATGGCATCCTGCCCATCATGAGCCGTCCCGGCAATCCCTACGACAACGCCTTCTGCGAGAGCTTCATCAAGACCCTCAAGCGCGAGCTGATCGATGTACACAAATACCAGTACATCGATGAGCTGAACGCTCACCTTGAAGAGTTCATCGAGCAGTATTACAACCGGCTTCGCATCCACTCTGCTCTCGGCTACAAGACTCCCGAGGAGTTCGAAGCTGAACTGCTATACAAGACAGGTTCGAAGGCACCCGGCATGAGTTTTTCAAGGCATGGGGAAATCTATCGATCTTGGAAGCAGCGCAGAGGACGTCGCCCTAAACCCATCGGGGAGCCAGTTCAACCCGGCTCCCCCGCTCATCGGATCGATGAGTCTCCAGTTGGTTATTCCTTGACAGGTTGGTCTCCACCAGAGCCTGTCTCCGCTTCACCAACCGACAACCAATCTGACGTAGAACCAGCAAAATGAACACAATCGTCCAGCAAACGGCGAACTGTCAAAACTCAAACTGTCTCACTGCAGGGGCGCACCTCAGCTAAGTCAAGATGTCCATCCGTCAAACCTCCTGCATCCCCTTCATTCCTCAAGTCAAATTCCACGCGGCACTTTGCAGAGAATTGCCGCCTTGGGGCGCACAATCATTTCAGCGACCATGCGGCGCACGAACCCTCTTGCCCGGTCATTTCGGCTGCAGGCTGCGCAAGACCAGGCCCAAAACCCGCTCCAGGCTGGATCGCAGTACGATTTCGAGTACCCCAATGTGGGACCGGCCTACAAAATGCACCGGCAATGAGGCAGATATCAGTTGAAACCTGGTCACACCTGTTCTTTAGAATCAATCATTTAGGGCTTCTTCATCTCTCTAAACCTCTGATTCGGGGATATTTAGCCAAATCATATGGGGGGAGGGGGAGGATGTTACTGAGTAGTAAACGGCGGCGCTTCCCCAGCGCAGGTTCGCTGTTGCCAATCGAAAGGGCTACAGCAGTTTCAGTGATGGCGTATCCGCGTTCCCGGCGCCCAAGTCGGCGTGACCAACCGGGGGCGATGACCTTTGCCATCATATCGACCGGACACAGCATCTCTGAAACTGATCCAAAGAGTCTGGCCGCTCGCTCAACCTGGGCAGCCATCTAAGGATTTCGCATTACGGGGCGCGCAACAACCATGTGACCAAAGTCGCTGCTCCTGCTTCATCCCCCGGCTAGTCTCGACTTGAAAAGGAAGACAAGGCAATGGCGACACAGGTACTGGCCGAGCCCCGTTTGCAAACCGGGAAAAAGAAGCTGACGCGTCGAGCCGGAGCCGACCGTTCGCAACGAATCAGGCACATTGTGCAGGGCGCATTCGTCATCCTGAACGGCTGGATCGGGATTCAGTTTTACCTCTGGGTGCGCTACTTCGAACGCAACGGGCAAACCGTGTACGTGCCGCGGCCGGCTGGCGTGGAAGGCTGGCTGCCCATCGCCGGAATGATGAACACGAAATATCTGCTGGCTACAGGACGCATTCCATCCGTTCATCCGGCGGCCATGTTCCTGTTCGTCGCCTTTGTTCTGATGAGCTTGCTTCTGAAGAAAGCGTTCTGCTCATGGCTGTGCCCGGTGGGAACATTGTCAGAAGCTCTTTGGAAGGTGGGCCGGAAGATTTTTCGCCGCAACTTCCAACTGCCCCAATGGCTCGACATCCCCCTGCGCGGTTTGAAATACGTGCTTCTCGGGCTTTTTCTCTTCGTGGTCGGCGCCACGTCGGCCGAAGCCCTGCAGGAATTCATGCAGACGCCGTATGGGCTGATCGCCGACGTCAAGATGCTGAATTTCTTCCGCGATATGGGCGAGACGGCAGCCATCGTCATTGGTGTGCTCATGCTGGGCTCGGTTGTCATTCAGAACTTCTGGTGCCGCTATCTATGCCCCTATGGAGCGCTGATGGGGTTGGTGTCGTTCTTCAGCCCCGTTAAGATTCGCCGCGATGCCGATGCCTGCATCGACTGCGCCAAGTGCGCACGCGCCTGCCCTGCCGGCCTGGCGGTCGACAAGCTCATACAGATCCGTTCCGTGGAATGCGCGGCGTGCCTGGAGTGCGTTGCCGTATGCCCCGCAAAAGACGCACTCCAGTTTTCTCTGGCGCCGCGCCGTGCTTCTTCGCCGGCCGGACGCTGGCGGCTGCGTACGCTCAAACCCGTCGCCATCGCCTTTGTCGTCGCCTACATCTTCATTGGAACGGTGCTGCTGGCCAGGGCGACGAGCCATTGGCAAACCAACCTGCCGCGCACGGTTTACTTTGAGCTTGTTCCGCACGCAAAGGATGTGACGCACCCCGGCATGTAAACGCGATCGATGCGGATTCAGCGCCAAGGCGCCGACCGGAATTCTGCAAACATATCGTGATACGATATATCTGTGAAACCATGGCGCGCCGCAACAGCCTCTGACCCACTGCTGACGACGTTGGCGGAGTTTCGCCATGAATTACGCCGGTTTCTGCACTTCAGCGAATGCGTCGCGCTCGAAGCGGGATTGCAACCGCAACAGCACCAGCTTCTGCTGCAGGTCGCGGGCGCGCCGGAATCCGCGCCGGTGACCATCGCCTATGCCGCGGAACGGCTTGGGCTGAAGCACAACAGCACCGTTGAACTCGTCGACCGATCGGAGCGCGAGGGCTTATTGACGCGCACCGCCGACCCGAGCGACAAGAGGCGGGCGATTCTGGAGTTGACAGGTAAGGGGAGGCGGCTGCTGGAGCGCCTGGCAAGCGATCATGCCAAGGAGTTGAAGATACGAGCACCTCGATTGATCGAAGCCCTGGAGAGCGTGAGGTCGCAAGCCAATTCGGTCGCTGGCACGGGGGCCCGATGAAATCACATTCCTCTGCTCTGCGCGACTTTACCGTCGACCGGCGCGCGTGGATGCTGACCGGTATGGCGGCCTTGATTGGTGTAGCAGGTACCGGCCTGGCAGTCATCCTGCTCAGAGCGATCGCGGTCGCGACGAATATCTTTTACTACCACCGCATCAGTCTCGCGATGGTCGGACCTGCTGGGTCGACTGAGCCAGCGTGGGTGCGGCTGCTGGTTCCGATCGTCGGCGGCATCATCGTCGGGTTGATGGCGTACTTCGGGTCAGACAAGATACGCGGGCATGGGATTCCCGAAGCCATCGAAGCGATCCTACTCAAAGGGGCGCGCGTCGAGCCGAAGGTCTCGGTTCTTAAGCCGCTGTCCGCGGCCATAGCCATTGGTTCCGGCGGACCCTTCGGCGCCGAGGGACCGATCATTATGACCGGCGGCGCCTTCGGTTCATTGGTTGCGCAATGGCTGAATCTGTCGGATGCCGAACGGACAACTTTGCTGGTGGCCGGTGCAGCAGCCGGCATGTCGGCGACCTTTGCTGCTCCCATTGCCGCCATTCTGCTGGCAGTAGAGCTGCTGCTATTCGAATGGCGGCCGCGCAGTCTTGTGCCAGTGGCAGTGGCGAGCGTGCTGGCTGGCGCGCTGCGCATCGTCTGGCTCGGACCAGGCCCGCTGTTTCCGGTGGAACTGACGTCCGGCATTCATTTGACGCGCGCCATGCTGATCGCAGGTCCGCTGGGAATTCTGGTCGGACTGGCCTCGGCTGGATTGAGCCGGCTGATGTATGGCCTCGAGGACGGCTTTGAAATGATGTCGACCCGCCTGCGGGTCCACTGGATGTGGTGGCCCGCGATTGGGGGCATAGGCATCGCGATCGGAGGGCTGTTCTTCCCTCGCGGACTGGGCGTGGGCTACGACAACATCGCGGAACTGCTGCGCGGAAGTGCGCCGGTTGGATTGCTCATCGGGCTCATTATCGCGAAATCGCTGATGTGGGCCTTTTCGCTAAGCTCTGGGACTTCGGGCGGAGTTCTGGCGCCGTTGTTGATGATTGGCGCGGCTCTAGGTGAGTCAGCTGCTCAACTCGCACATTTGCCAGGAGAAGTGCAGGCTTTGTGGGCGATGTTGGGAATGGGGGCGATGCTTGCCGGGGCGCTGGGAGTGCCGCTCACGGCGATTCTCTTTTCGCTTGAGCTGACGCATGCTGTGGCTGGAGTGTTGCCGTTGGCGCTGGCATGCACGGCCGCATATCTGGTGACTTCACTGGTGATGCCGCGATCGATCATGACGGAGAAGATCGCCCGCCGCGGATTCCACTTATCGCGCGAATACGGCGTCGATCCGCTGGAAATGGTCACTGTATCTGAAGTCATGACCAAGGTTCCTGCCGATGCAAAGCCTGCTGCGAAGGAAGGCGAATCGTCGGCCCTGCCCGAAGTGTTTGCCTACTCAGACGAAACTTGCCGCGCGGTTGCTGAGGAAATGGCGTTGTCGGGTCAACTGAGTATGCCCGTGGTGGATCGAGAGACCGGAAAGATCAGCGGAACAATAGGTGCGTCGGAACTGCTGGCGGGACGCCGCCGTGCCGTCTGGCGCGAATCGGAGCGCAGCGTCGCGTTCCTGATTGCGTCGCAACGAGAGCGCCCGGCGGAAGAAGAATCTGCGAAGGTGCAATAGCGCGTGCCGGCACAAGGGCCATTCATTCTCATTTTCTACGCGCGCGGAACTCCTCGCCTATGGCTGCGATGACGGAGCGATCGAGAACTCTGGTGGCGCGAGGGAACACTGATTCTTCCTCGAGTTGAATGTGTTCCCTGTAGAGGCGGCTGAGCTGGCCGCTGGCGAGTAGCAGCCGCTCCTTGTCTTCGTTGCCCAGTTGGCCTGAGTCGATCCAGGTACGATAGAACCCTTCGACGATGGCGTGGAACTCGTTCGCCCGCTGGTGATCGCTCTCCAGGCCGCTCAATTCCTCCAATTCATCGCTTGGGCATTCGGCACGAAGGCGCGGAAAGAGAGATTCTTCTTCGTCCGCGTTGTGGCGCTGACCTCCAGCGTGAAAGTACTGAAGCGACGCCTCAACTGCCTCGGTTTCTTCCGTGGTCAGGCTCCTATCGCGGGCCCGGTCAATCACGATGGCGAGAATGTGAAGAAAGCGCTCGATTCTGCGGTGGCAGTCGGTCAGCATGCCGATCGGATCGTCGAATCCGCTGTCGGGCTTGGCGCCAATCTGAATTCCCATGGATCAGGCTCCTTGCAGCACATGCAAGTTTGATGCCCTTCCTACCATGCGGGGAGGAAGAACATATGCTTTGGGTATATAAGAACAGCACGGCTCTTCCGCGTACGGATTACCGGTAAGCGCGTAGGCACGCGCGCGCGATCCGCCGCAAATCTGTTTGAACTCGCACGCACCGCATTTGCCCTCCAGTTTTGAAGTATCTCTTAAGTTGCGGAACAGCGGCGACTCTCGATAGATGGTGCTGAGCGGCTGAACGCGAATGCTGCCTGCCGCCAGCGGCAGAAATCCGCTCGGGAAGACCTCACCCGTGTGCGAGATGAAGACGAATCCTTTGCCGTCATTCAATCCGCGAGGCGCGCGGCCGATCAAGTCAGGCAATCTTTGGGGTGGTTCGTTCACAGCGCCCGCACGGCGCTCGGCGACTCTCTGCTGGAGGAGATAGCGCCGATAATGCTGTGCTTCAGTGGTCTTGATATCGAAGGACACGGTATGTGAAAGCTCATGAAGTTTCGCGAAGACCTGTTCGAATTCATCCGCGTTGAGGAGGTCGTCAAGCTTGCCGCGGCCGGTAGGCACGAGGAAGAAGACGCTCCATAGCGTGATTTTCAAGCTCTCGACGAACGAAACCAGCGCGTCGATTTCGCCGATGTTGCGCCGGCTGAACGTAGTGTTGATCTGGACTGGCAATCCGACTTCATTGGCCCAGCGGACGGCATCCAGAGTTCGGGCGAACGATCCATCCATTCCTCGGAATGCGTCGTGCGTCGCGGCGCTGGCGCCGTCCAAGCTGACGGCAAGGCGCGCCAGACCTACGTCCTTAAGCAGCGTGATAATCTCTTGGGTCAACAGCGGAGTGGCGCTCGGCGTGAGCGAGACCCGAACACCCATAGAACGGGCGTAGCCGATCAACTCAAACAGATCGAGGCGCTTGATCGGGTCGCCTCCGGTCATAACAAAAACGGGCACACGCATCTCGGCAATCTGGTCGATGAGATTCTTGCCCTCAGCCGTACTTAACTCCATGGGATGACGATTGGGCTGGGCTGATGCGCGGCAGTGCACGCAGGCTAGATCGCAGGCCTGGGTGACCTCCCAGATTGCCAAAAACGGGCGCTCGTTAAAATCGACGGTTTGAATCTGCGGGTTCATGAATCCAGATAACGCCGGACAGCGGCGGAACGCAGTGACCAAAGTCGCAGGCTCAAGCGGATTCAGAAGGAACGGATTTGGTAAAGGCAGTCTTCAGGAAAGTCGCTCCCTGGTGGTCTCGCCAGCTTGGCTGCACCGAATTCGATGAGTAATTTCCGAACCGGCTGGTAGAATTCCGGGGTGACAATTCCACGGCCAGATCTGGTTTCAGTCCTGGGGAAGGCGGGGCTATTCGCCGGCCTCTCGCAGACTGAGCTGCAAATGCTTGCTACGCGGACGGTTCGCAAGCTTTTCAGCGCAGGCGAAATGCTGTTTTCAGAGGGTGAGCCATGCAGCGGGCTGCATATTATTGCTCGGGGGAAGGTGCGGATCTTCAAAACATCCATGAGTGGCCGGGAGCAGGTGCTTGCGGTCAACGGCGCAGGCGAATCGGTAGCGGAGCTTCCGGTGTTCGATGGCGGGCCGTTTCCGGCGTCAGCGGTGGCCGCGGAAGATACCGAAATCGCCTTCATCTCGCGGCGCGACTTCAACACGTATTGCCTGGAGCACCCCGAGGTGGCGCTCAAGGTGCTGTCGGTGGTTGGTGCGAGGCTGCGCCGTCTGGTTGGAATTATTGAAGAGCTTTCGTTCACAACGATTCGCGAGCGGCTCATCTCCGTTCTGGTCAAGCTGGCGCAGGCTGAGGGCGTCAAGTCGGAACGAGGAATTGAGTTTCATTTACCCGCGACTCATCAGGAACTGGCCAATCAACTGGGTACGGTGCGCGAACTCGTCTCGCGCAATCTGATGCGGCTCCAGGCCGAAGGGCTGGTAGAAGTGGACGCGCGGCAGATTGTCGTGAAGGATTTGAACGAGTTGAGCGCACAACTCGAGCCCGGCCGCTAATCGACTTGCGCTTCGAGTGACAAAAGTTACTGTGACCCGCGCAGCGAATCGCTAATGTTGCAGGTGGAGAATGAAATGGCCACCTCGACGCAGTCTATTCGCGAGATCGTTTCAACACAATCGTCTGCGGCTGCGGTTTTGCAGCGTTTCGACATTGATCTTTGCTCACATGCCGACGAACCCCTCAAGGAGGCTTGCGCGGAACTGCAACTTTCAGTCGATCAGGTTCTGGAGAAACTGGCCGATGCTGCTTCAAGTGAGCAGGGTGCAGTAATTGCCGATTTCAGCAACTACTCTCTGGGACGTCTGATTCAGCACATTGTGAGAACGCACCATCAGTACGTGCGGCGCGAACTGCCAAGGATGAGCGAGATGGCGCAGAAAGTCGCCGGCAAGCATGGGAATCGTGTGCCTGAGATGAAAAGAATCGGAGAACTCGTCATGGAGTTGAGCAGCGAGATGTTCGCGCATTTCGAAAAAGAGGAACAGATTCTCTTTCCATTCATTACGGGGATGGAGCAAGGGCTAAGCGTATCGTGTGCGCCGTTTCACGCCTGTTTCGAAAGTTTAGCCCGGCCGGTTGCAATGATGGTGATGGAACATGGAATGGCGGAGAGCCGGATGGCGGAGATTCACGATATGACGAATGGATTCGCCCCGCCGGACTGGGCGTGCCCCACGTTCAATGCGTTCTATGCGGGTCTCAAAGAGTTTGCCGCCAATCTGAGGGAACACGTGAGCCTGGAAAATGACATTTTGTTTCCTAGAGCCATCAAACTTGAGGCAAAGCTGGCCTGCTCGCGGGGAGAATGATTGCGATGCTCCAAAACTTTGTAAATCTCGAAACAGGCGTCGGCACGCTGCAGACGATTGTTAACCGCGAGCGACAAAAGAGCCTGATGCTTCGCGCCTGGATCACCGCGGGGCTTTTTTTCATGGCATTACCGGGGACACTGCTTGGGTTCTCGAATCTGCTGGCGATCAGCGCCCATCACGGTCTTGGAAATTTGCCTGCAGCCTGGATGCAAGGCCACGGCCACGCGCAGGCGTTGGGGTGGATCGGCAGTTTTGTTCTCGGGATCGGCTTCTATTCGCAGCCTGCTCGCTACCGCTTGGTGCTGCGTCTTCCGCTCGCATGTTTTGTACTTTGGGTTTCGGGCGTCGCCATGCGCTGGACCGCAAGCATCTATGGATGGCATTGGCGCACCCTGTATGTTCTTTCCGCGAGCTTTGAGGTGATCGCGATTCTGCTTTTTCTAGCTGCGGCATCGCAGCATAGAATGCCGGAACCTTCCCAAACTGGACAGAAGAAACCGCGGATGGAACTTTGGATGGCAACGGTTCTTTTGTCGACGGTCGGGCTTACGGCTACCGTGATTTTCAATTCGGCGGAATGCATCAGACTGGCGATCAACGGCGCCGATGGCGCTTTTCCGCATGCACTTGACCAGAGGTTTTTAGCGCTGCTGGCGTGGGGATTTCTCGCTCTGGTTGTTTGGGGATTCTCGGCGCGCTGGCTGCCCACATTTCTCGCAATCTCAAAGCCCAGTGCACGGCTGTTCCTGACTGCGTTGGGATTTGATGTGGTGGGAGTTTTGTTTGGCGTCTCGGCCTGGCTACGTACAGCGACAATTCTGCTGGCTGCCGGCGCAGTTGTGATCGTATTCGCTCTGCACTTGACAGAGCGCCCGCGTGGAATGGCGAAGACGCAAGGGATACACCCGAGCTTTCCGATATTTATACGGCTTGCATATGCGTGGCTGGTGATCGCCGGGCTGATGGGAGTATGGGCAGCGTTTTCTGATCAGCACGGTGGCATATGGGGGGCGTCGCGCCACGCACTCACGGTAGGATTTGCGGCCACCATGGTGTTTACGATCGGGCCGCGCATTCTGCCCCATTTTGCGGGATTCTACAGCATCTTCAGCAAGCGGCTGATGTTCGTCAGCCTCCTGCTTTTGCAGACAGGGTGCACACTGCGTGTCACTTCAGAGCCTCTGGCTTACGAGGGATTCGCAGCGTTTCCCTGGAAGACGCTGCCCATTTCGGGCGTGCTGGAGTTGAGCGCCGTTCTCGTGTTCGCCGCCAACATCGTCTTGACGTTTGCGATGGGGCGGCCCTCGTTAGCAGCACCCCATCCGCGCAAGCATGTCGAGGCGTGAATTCAAGGACGTTTGTCGGGCTGGCGCAATCCAGTGATCATTCGTTCGCGAATCTTGCTTGTTCTGGTCGCGCCCAGTTGTAGACCATCCCGAACCATGACTTGCTGGAATCTGATTCAGGCAGGTGCGGGATCAGCGACCACATTCCGATGAGCGCCAGTCCAACCAGGTTGGGAAAGAGCAACGGTGCCAGTGGCGGGGCCCCATTGACCAACTTTTCAAAGAGGGTGTGACCGGGCTCCACTAGATTGGCGCGCACGTGAAACCAGAATCCCAGAACTCCAATGAGACCTTGCGCAACCATGATGAGCAGGCACAGGTCGAGGTATCGCCGTGTGACGGGAAGGATCAGTGGAATGATCAGGAATCCTGTCGCCAGCGCGGAGGAGATGACGGGAATCCATTCTGTGTGAAGAAAGAAGCCGTTCTCGGCGTGGTCGGTGAGGGAGAGGACGAAGTTACCGAAGAATCCGCCGAGCGCCATAAAGACGACCCAGCGAGCCCACTCTGCGCTGCGCGGAGCGACCATGCGATTCACGAGAAGCAAGAAGCCCAGGCCAGTGTAGGCCAAGGGAGCGGCAAACGGCGCCGCGTAGGTCAGGCTCTTGAGCGTGCGATCGAGAAAGAAGCGGCTCTGCAGGTGAAAGATTACGCCGGTCATTCCAATCAGGATTGAAAGCCATCCGATGAGGTAGCCGACATCTTTCCACGGAGCGCGCAGATTCCACGTCCAGCAGAGGACAGTGACGAAGATGAGCAGGGGCGGTGCAGCAAGAGAGAAGATGAGCGGGATGTACTCGGGGAATTTTTGGAATTGGTTCACGGAATGAGCGACGTAAATATCCGCCGCAAGGATTGCTAGATTGACGGCGACAAATAGTTCGACCCAGAGTTGCGCGTCGTGTACCCACCAGAATGCAGGTCTGGCGAGGAAATGCTGAAATGCCGAGAGCCATCTACTTGTGGCCATGCTCTCTCCGCATCTCATCCGCTTCATGCTGAAGCTCGACTCTTTTGGCAAGCAGCTCATAGTTGCCATGCCACTGCACAAAATCGGCGCCGCCCATGAAGGCTCCGTGCTTGGTGGTGCGGCCGTCGTAGTGCCACAGATTGAAATAAGTGAAGTCGATGGGTGTGGTGAAGGGAGATGCCTGCAGGATTCCATCCTTATGCAAGCTGTCGACGACCGCTTTAGCGGCCAGCACTTTTTCGTTGGTGCTGTCGATGACTTGCTCGGCCTGCGTGTAGACACGATCGACCAAAGCCTGCGAGTGGCATTGGGTGCATACCTGCTTCATGTTCACTTGGGCCTGCAGGTAGTTCGGGCGCTTTGTCGTGACCTCCGCAGCAAGGTACCAGCTGAGCCGGTCAGAGGGATTGTGCGTCAACTTAAGCCCGTTGATGCCGCTCATGTGGCAGGTTGCGCAGGTGGGCACGAACATGTCGCGCGTAGTGAGGGTGCGGGGAGCGGCGTCGAGGTTGAGAAGATCGCGCTGCGCCGCAAACATTACGCCGTGCTTTGACTCGTTATAGATCTCCATCTGCGAGTGATCCGGGCCCATGTGGCATTGGCCGCAGGTCGTGGGCAGCCGAGCTAAGGCGATCGAGCTTGTGTGACGCGAATGGCATTCGGTGCACGTGCCGATGGTGCCGTCGTCGTTGGGCTTGCCGATCGCGTGGCATTGCTCGCAGCCGGAAGTGACTGCCGGATGGCCTTCGGGCATCGTGAGCGGATTGGGCGGCCGCTTGACGCCGCCTGGCTGATACGTCTCGCTGAAGGAAATTTGCTCGGTTGTAAATCCTTCGGGTCCATGGACGGCCGCCCAGCTTGGTGCGGCGTGACGGCTGCGCAGAAATTCCTGGTAGATGCTTTCATGACAGGAACGACAGTTTCCCGCGGTGAGGTGATCGCTGATGACGAAGCCGTGATGGTCCACTTTTTTCTGGTTCTGCGCAGGCTGGTGGCAGTCCAGGCAGGTCACGCCTTTTTTGGCATGCACCGACATCTCGTATTCGTGGACAACCGAATATTGCAGACGCGCGTGGCACTCCGCGCATTTGCCTGAGGCTCGTACGAAGTCGGCTGTGGGCTGTTCGGTTTCGGTCCTGGGCCGCGCCCGGTTGATGAGAAATGCTGAAAGAATGAGCGCGAAGGCAATGACGACGGCGACAAACACCGAGCGGAACGACATGAAGCGCTGACCCCCGGGGATTTGAGCGAAAGAGCCGCACAGAAGGCCCCGAAACACCCCAGGCGCGACACGGAGAACTTTATCAGGGTTCAGGGTTGAATTGCATCAATTCGCCAGCGCTTTAAGAGCCCTATTTTGCATCTATCCCGAGTATTTCCGCCGCTTTGTGACTTAAGTCCCTGGGGCAGACACGACCCGAGCCTATCGTCAGGGCTAGAAGTCATCGCAGGCATCGAAGGTCGCATGTGGAGGAGAGCCGCGCGATTCGAGGAAAGAATCATGAGTTATAAGCGTTATTGGCTGGTATTCATTATCGTCATTGTTGCGTCGTTCGCCGTTCTTGGTGGAGTGGGCCGGAAGATGATCAGTGAGGCTCCTCCCCTCCCGGATGTCTACACGACGGACGGGGAATTGCTTTTCACCGGCCACACGATTACTGACGGGCAGGGTGTGTGGCAATCCATTGGGGGTCAGGAGATCGGCACGGTCTGGGGGCACGGAGCCTATGTGGCACCTGACTGGAGCGCTGACTGGCTGCATCGTCAGTCGAATATCCTACTTGACCGGTGGGCACAGCGCGATGGAGCAAGCGACTTTTCCATGTTGAACCTGGATCAGCAGGCTGTTTTGAAGGCGCGTCTGATCCGCGAGTCGCGGACAAATACTTATGACGCTGCCACGAATCGGGTTACCTTGGACCGCGATCAGGCCGCGGCATTTGAACAGCTCGCAGCATACTATGCCGGAATCTTTGCGAACGGACATAAGGAGTACGCCATTCCGGCGGGTGCACTCAAAGATCAGGTCAAACAGAAGCAACTCGCGGCATTTTTCTGGTGGAGCGCCTGGGCGGCCGGCACCGATCGTTCCGGCTCTTCGGTGACTTACACCAACAACTGGCCTCACGAATCGCTGATCGGGAATAACCCTACGTCCGGCGCGGTTCTCTGGAGCATTGTGAGCGTAGTCTGCCTGCTGGCCGGCATCGGCGGATTGGTTTGGTGGTACTCGTCGCAGGAGAAGGAACTCGTGCGCGGGCCCTATCCAGCGAGCGATCCATTTCTGGGCTTCAGGCCGACGCCGTCGCAACGCGCGACCATCAAATACTTCCTGGTTGTTGTTGCTCTTTGGGGCGTGCAAATCCTGATGGGCGCGATCACCGCACACTACGGCGTCGAAGGCCAGGGGTTCTACGGTTTTCCGCTGGACAAATACCTGCCGTACGCCATCACGCGCACGTGGCATCTACAGCTTGCCATCTTCTGGATTGCGACTTCGTGGTTAGCTACCGGCCTTTATGTCGGGCCGGCCGTAAGCGGGCATGAACCGAAGTTTCAGCGTCTGGGCGTGAACGTATTATTTGTTGCGCTGGTGCTGGTGGTCGGCGGATCGCTGGGCGGCGAATGGATGGGCATCCAGCAGAAGCTTGGCAACCTGTGGTTCTGGTTCGGAAGCCAGGGATTCGAATACGTCGACCTGGGGCGCTTCTGGCAGATTCTGCTTTTCGTTGGTCTCGTACTGTGGCTGGTGCTGATGGTCCGCGCGCTCAAGCCGGCGCTTCTGCGCAAGAGCGAAGACCGGCCATTGCTTACGATGTTTCTGATTTCGAGCATCGCGATTCCGATGTTCTATGCGGCGGGCTTGATGTACGGCCAGCGCAGCAACCTGGTGACCGCGGAATACTGGCGCTGGTGGGTGGTTCACCTCTGGGTGGAAGGATTTTTCGAGGTATTCGCCACCGTGGTGATCGCGTTCCTGTTTACGCGGCTCAAGCTGCTTGAGATTCGCAGGGCGACGCGCGCAGTGTTATTCTCGACGACCATTTTTCTATCGGGCGGCATTATCGGAACTTTCCATCATCTCTACTTCGCCGGTTCCGGCCCCGCCGTAATTGCGCTCGGAGCAGTTTTTAGCGCGCTCGAAGTGGTGCCCCTAACGCTGATTGGCTATGAAGCCTGGGAGAATTTGCGGCTGTCGCAGCCAACAGAGAAGGCGCCGTGGATCGCCGGATACAAATGGCCTGTCTACTTCTTTGTCGCGGTTGCTTTCTGGAATCTTGTGGGCGCGGGACTGTTCGGGTTCCTCATCAACCCGCCAATCGCCCTCTACTATATGCAGGGGCTGAACCTGACGCCGGTGCATGGCCACACCGCGCTTTTCGGAGTGTACGGAATGCTTGGCCTGGGGCTGACTCTCTTCTGTCTGCGCGTTCTACGGCCAGAGCGTGTGTGGAAACAAGGCGCATTGAAGGCGGCGTTCTGGCTCATTAACCTCGGCCTCGTGTTCATGGTCGTTCTGAGCATGTTCCCAATTGGCATCATGCAGGCTTGGGCATCAATCGAACAGGGCACGTGGTATGCGCGCTCAGCAGAGTTCCTGCAGACGCCAACCATGCAAATGCTGCGCTGGATGCGCGTGCCGGGTGATGTGCTCTTCGCGCTCGGCGCTGCGCTCCTTGGTTGGTTTGTCCTTGGTCTGCTGACCGGACGTTCCTTCCAGAGCGAAGACTCGACCGAGTCGACCCATCATTTGGATGAGATGGAGGAGGACCGCGAGGCAGTATTGACGGCCTAGCGAAATTTGCTCAATCGCGCGGCGTGACTCGTCCGGAAGATTCGGTCGGGAGGGCGCCGCGCTTTCGCTTTCAAACGGCGAGGAAACCAGCAATCGGAAACTTCGCAACCCAAGCTATGAGTGACTCACCCGGGCTAAAGGACTAAGCTTCTTCTTGCGGGAGGGGCCGATGATTCAGATCAAGCGCGTGTACGAGGCGTCTGAGAAAAGCGACGGGAAGCGGTTCCTGGTGGACAGGCTGTGGCCCCGAGGCATCAAAAAAGACAAACTTGACGTCGAAGCGTGGCTCAAAGATGTTGCGCCAAGCAATGAGCTACGCAACTGGTATCACCATGACCCGGAGCTGTGGCATGATTTTCGCAAGCGATACTTCAGCGAGCTCAGAGCCAATCTAGAAGCATGGCAACCATTGCTTGTCGCGGCGCGTCGCGGGACCATCACTTTGCTCTATAGTGCCAAGTTCACTGAGAACAATAATGCCGTCGCGTTGAAAGAGTTCCTAGAGCAAGAAGGCCGCGCGCGGAAGTAAGAACCGCCAGCAGATTGCTTCGTCAAGGCACGACATTCGCGTTCGATCATTCATTGATTACATCCACAGGTCGAGCATCGCACCGAAGCTAGGCGGCCTCGCGCCCGTAGAGGCTTCGAGAGAACGCCAGAAGGACTGTCCGAAATCGGACAGTCCCATGCCGGAAACGGTCACTGTGTGAGGGGCGGCGTCCTTATAAGTCCTCTATTTTCAATCAAGCACGCTCGGCTAGCTTTGGCGCGGTAAGTGCAAGATCCTTTTGTGATGGATATCGCACGCCCAGACTTGATGAAGAAGAGGAAGCGCCGGATGTTGCTTTGGGCCGGCGCAGTGGTGGTGGTGGTCGCGGTCCTTGCCGTGATCGTTCTCCGTTTGAAACCGGCATCGCCCGATGTGGAGCGCTCCACGATTTGGACAGATTCGGTGAAGCGGGGCGACCTGACGATCCAGGTGCGTGCATCAACCGGGTCACTGGTCCCGCGGGAAGACAGTATTCAGCTCATTCCCGCGCAGACCGATGCGACAGTAGTGCGCATTCGCGTGCTGCCTGGCGCAATGGTCACGCCAGACACAATTCTGATGGACCTGTCGGATCCGGAGCTGGAACAGCAATTGCTGAACGCACAGTTGGCGCTTAAGGCGGCGGAGGCTGACTACAAAAGCCTGCAAGCCACGCTGCAAAGCACGCTGATGGATAAAAAGACAGCAGCAGCCCAGGTAAATGCCGACTACTCGCAGGACCAGCTGCAGGCTCAAACCGACAAGGCGCTTTATGACTTGGGCGTGATCTCAGGGTTGGCCTATAACAAGTCGAAAGACACGGCCGACCAGCTGACGACTCAGCATCAACTCAGCCAGCAGCAACTTGAGGTCAATGAAAAAGCAATTGAGGTCCAACTCGCCTCCGCGCAAACCAAGATCGACCAGGCAAAGGCGCTTCTCGCGTTGTACCAACGGCAATCAGCCGCGCTGCAGGTAAGGGCTGGAATCTCCGGAGCACTGGCGCCGCTGGCTACGCCGCTGCAGGTTGGACAGCATGTAACGGCAGGCACTTCGGTTGCCGAGGTCATTCAACTGGATAAGCTTAAGGCCGCATTGCAGATCGCTGAGACGCAGGCCCGCGACATCCAGATCGGTCAGCCCGCCAGCATCGACACACACAACGGCGTCATTCCCGGCCATGTCACCAGAATTGATCCGGCGGTGGTGAACGGAACGCGGACAGTTGACGTACAACTGGATGGACCCCTGCCGCCGGGAGCGGTGCCGCAATTGAGCGTGGATGGGACGATCGACTTGGCGCACCTGAAGGACGTGCTATACGTGGGCCGTCCCGCGCTCGGAAACGAGAACTCGACGCTCAGTTTGTTCAAGATCGATCCCGATGGCAACAGTGCAACGCGAGTTCCGGTCAAGGTGGGCCGCGCTTCGGTGAACAACATCCAGGTACTGGAAGGGCTGAAAGTGGGCGACACCGTAATTCTGTCGGACATGTCGCGCTGGGATGGCGTGGATCACGTTCGACTGGAATAGTCCTGCCAATACGACAGAAAGCAGCGTTCAGGCGGTGCAGGAAATGTACACCCAACCTCCAAGGAAAGAGGAGAGACTCAATGGCAACGAATGGCACACTGATCGAGATTGAAGACCTGACCAAGATTTTCTATACGGACGAAGTCGAAACCCACGCGCTCTCGGGCATTCACCTCAAGATTGATCGCGGCGAATACGTGGCCATGTCGGGCCCCTCGGGCTGCGGCAAGTCCACGCTGCTCTCGATTCTCGGCCTGCTCGATACACCGACAGGCGGCCGATACATGCTGAACGGGAATCCCGTGGAGAACCTTAGCTTCAGTGAGCGATCGCGCATTCGCAATCAGGAGATTGGGTTCATCTTTCAGAGCTTTAATCTGATTGGCGACTTGACCGTTGAAGAAAATGTCGAATTGCCTCTGACCTACCGCGCCGGGATGCCTTCTGCGGAGCGAAAGCGCCGCGTGAAGGAAGCGTTGGAGCGCGTCAATATGGCGCATCGCATGCGGCACTATCCGGCGCAGCTCTCGGGCGGCCAACAGCAGCGCGTGGCTGTAGCGCGCGCGCTGGCCGGCTCACCGTCGATCCTGCTGGCGGACGAGCCAACCGGAAACCTGGACTCGAAGAACGGCGAAGCGGTGATGCGCCTGCTCGCCGATCTGCACCGCGAAGGATCCACGATCTGCATGGTCACGCACGATCCGCGCTTTGCCCGCCACGCCGCGCGCGAGGTGCACCTGTTCGACGGCAAGGTGGTTTCGGAGGAAGAGCAGAAGAAGCTCGAAGAAGAAGCGGAGGCATAAGCGCAGGACCACCGGAGTGACACGGTCATCCTGAGCGAAGTTTGACCGGGTCCCCGGCCAAACGCAGTCGAGGGATCTGCATTTCGTGGCCTCAACTTATTCCGCGAACATTGAGGACACCATACGAAGAACGTTCAGAAGATTTGAAGCCGAGGCCCATCTGCCAAGAGAGGAGGTTGAGCGTGCTGCTACAGGATATCCGCTACGCGCTGCGCAAGTTGCGTAAATCGCCGGGATTTACATTGACGGCGGTTCTGACGCTGGCGCTGGGTATCGCGGGCACGAGCACTATCTACAGCTGGATCAATTCAACCCTCCTCAATCCTGTTCCTGGCGTTGCAAAGACCGGCAGCATGGTAACCATCCAGCGGGGCGAACGAAGCGAGCATGCATCGCCGCCATTTTCCTACCTGGACTATGTTGATCTGCGCGATGCCACAACGACACTCTCAGGATTGCTTGGTTACCACGACGACTACGTTGCGATCACCGGAACGGGCAAACCAGTTCGCGTTTATGGCGCCTTGGCGTCTGCAAACTATTTTGAAGTGCTCGGCGTGAAGCCAATCCTGGGCAGAACTCTCGCCAACACCGCAGCGAACGAACGTGCGGGCGCTGCAGAAGTAGTAATTGGCTACGATCTCTGGCGCCGGCAATTCGCAGGTGATCCGGCGATTGTCGGCAAGACCATTCAGATTAATCTGCATACCTATTCGGTCGTGGGCGTGGCACCGCGTGGATTTGAGGGATGCAAAACAGGCCTGCGCACGGAGCTTTGGATCCCGCTGGGCATGGACCGGCAGGTATGGGGCGACAAGCGGATTGATGACCGCGGAACCCCCTGGATCAACGTGCTCGGTGTGCTTCGGAAAGGCGTCGGTGCCGATCGGGCCACCAATGAGTTGAACCTTTTGATGCAGCGCATCGTCGATCGCAATCCCGATTCCCATCGCGGCGACAACAGGCTTTCTCTCGATCCGCTGTGGCGCTCGCCTTTTGGAGCCAATGTTTACTTGTCCGGCACGTTGCCCGTCTTGCTGGCGCTGGCGTGCGTGCTTCTGCTGCTCGCATGCGCCAATGTGGCTGATCTCTTGTTGGTGCGAGCCGTTTCGCGCCGGCGCGAACTTGCCGTTCGTCTGTCAATGGGTGCAAGCCGCTGGAAGCTGATCCGTCAACTGATGATTGAGAACCTGTTGATTGCGCTAACGGGCGGGGCGCTTGCGGCGATCATCACAGCGTGGACTTCACAGACGCTGGGATCCTTTCTACCGGGGACGATTCTGCCTCTCGATATCAATGGCAAGGTTGATAGCAGAGTACTTCTGATCACGTTTTTGATTGCGTCACTGGCTGCCGTGTTGTCTGGCATCGTGCCGGCACTGAGGGCCTCAGCCTTGTCGCCTGCAGCGGTGCTTAAAGATGAATCACTGAGCACCTCCGGAGGCTTGGGAAAATCGCGGCTGGCCTCAGGACTGGCTGCCACGCAGATTGCTCTGTCACTCATCCTGCTAGTCTGCGCGGGGTTGTTTGTCCGCAGTCTCAGAAATGCCGAGAAGGCCGATCCCGGATTCGATGCGAACAATGTGCTGCTCGTATCGTTCGACCTCGACCCAATGGGGTACTCCGAAACCAGAGCGATTGAGTTTCAACGGCAGGTGCTCGAACGCGTAAGAGCGTTGCCTGGTGTTGTTTCGGCTACTCTTGCTGACTTCTCTCCGCTCAGTTTCACCATTCACTCCGACGGCGTGATGCCCGAAGGTTACATCCCACGGCTGCACGAGTCGGTAGAAGCTGATCGCGGCAACGCCGGCCCCGGCTATCTGCAAACCATGGGCACACCACTCGTGGCTGGCCGAGACTTCAATTCGTCAGACACTGCAGAGTCGCAGCACGTCATTATCGTGAACAAGGCACTTGTCGACCGCTATTGGCCAGGACAGAACGCTATCGGCAAACAACTTCAGTTTCACGGCCGGTGGTTTACCGTGGTCGGAGTGGCAGCGAACGCAAAATACCGGCGCCTCATCACCGATCCGGCGCCTCTCATCCTCGTACCGTTGACGCAAGACTTTCAAGGCACAGTGATCCTGCACGTGCGCACCAGTGGCGATCCGATGGCAATGGCGTCCACCGTGGAAGAGGCGATCCATAATCTCAACCACGATCTGCCTCTCTTCAACGTGACCATGCTCAAGGAGAGCATGCAGATGGGTAGCGTTTTTCAGCGCATCGGCGTGGTTTTCGCGGGGGCTTTTGGACTTCTGGCTATGATGCTGGCCGCAGTAGGTGTCTATGGTGTGGTTGCGTACACCACGAAACAGCGAACACACGAGATTGGCATCCGTATAGCACTAGGCGCCTCGAAGGCGGAGGTCTTCAGGCAAGTCCTACAGCAGGGCCTGCGTCTTGCTCTATTCGGACTGGCCGTGGGTTCAGCCGCCGCTATGATAGTCACGCAGTTTTTGCGCAGAATGCTCTATGGAGTCGGGCCCGCTGACTGGCTGACATTTATTACAGTGGGCCTCTTGCTTTGCGTTGTAGCAATGATTGCATGCTTCGTGCCAGCATTTCGCGCCGCGACCATCGAGCCCATGCAAGCGCTTAGAACCGAGTAATCTTCCTGATCCCTGAGGAGATGAATAATAATGAGTTCTTTTTGGCATGACATTCGCTACGGGCTTCGTCAACTGCGCAAAGCGCCGGGATTTACCCTGACAGTGGCATTGACGCTGGCGCTCGGAATTGGAGCCAATACAGCGATCTTCACCCTGATTCATGGCATTCTTCTGCGCTCGTTGCCAGTGGCCAATCCAGCGCAACTCTATCGTATCGGCGATAACGATGACTGCTGCGTCGAAGGCGGATTTCCGGGAGATGCCACAAAGACCGGCGACATCACGATCTTCTCGACCGATCTCTACGAGTATTTGCGAAACGCTGCGCCGGAGTTTGAGCAATTGGCGGCCACTCAGGCGGGGCAATGGGACTGGAGCGTGCGCCGCGGCAACGCGTTGCCCAAGCCCATGCACGGCGAGTTCGTATCGGGGAACTTCTTCTCCGCGCTGGGTCTGGGCGCATATGAAGGACGCATATTCAGCGATAGTGACGACACGCCAAGCGCGCCTCCCACGGTCGTGCTGAGCTACCAGACATGGCAGGGAGAATATGCGGGCGATTCTTCAATCGTGGGGTCCACAATTTTCATTCAAGCCCGCCCGTTCACGGTAATTGGTATTGCGCCGCCAGGGTTTTTCGGCGATCGAGTGACCGACAGGGCCCCTGATTTTTGGATCCCCATCGATACCGAGCCGTATGTGCGCCGCAATGGCAGCATTCTGCGTCAGCCTGACGCTCACTGGCTCTATCCTGTCGGCCGCGTGCGTCCGGGCACCAACATTGTTGCACTGCAAGCCAAGCTCTCAGCTGCTGTCCGCCAGTGGCTCTATACGCGTCCGACCATGACGCAAGACGGAGGCTCGGCCATCATCCCCAGGATGCACGTGGTGCTCTCGCCTGCCGGGGGCGGCATTCAAAATCTCCAGCAGCAAACGGGCAAGGGCCTGAAGATGCTCATGATCCTCTCGCTGGTGGTGCTCCTGATTGCGTGCGCAAACATCGCCAACCTGATGCTGGCGCGGGCCACGACCCATCGGTCCGAAATTGCCGTTCGCGTGGCGCTGGGAGCAGGCCGCCGGCGCGTAATCCGGCAGATTCTCACAGAGAGCGTGTTATTGAGCTTGATCGGTGGTATTGCAGGCCTGGGTGTGGCATTTGCTGGCTGCCGAACGATTCTGGCGTTGGCTTTTCCAAATGCGAGGAACCTCCCGATCGAGGCTACTCCTTCACTCGCGGTCCTTGGATTTGCTTTCGTGGTTGCGCTGATCACCGGAGTCCTGTTCGGCACAGGGCCGGCGTGGCTGTCATCGCATGCCGAGCCTGCTGAAACGTTGCGTGGCATCAACCGCGCGACACGCGACCGCTCGTCGCTGCCGCAAAGGGCGCTGGTCATCTTCCAGGCTGCACTTTCTGTCGTGTTGCTGGCGGCCGCCATCCTGATGACGAAATCCTTGTCGCACCTCGAAGATCAGAACTTCGGCGTGGCTACGACGAATCGGTATGTGCTGCATTTTGACCCGGCGGGCGCAGGCTATACCACCGATCGGCTGCCAGGGCTTTACCGGCAGATCGAAGACCGCTTTGCCTCGCTGCCGGGCCTGGCGAGCATGAGCTTGGCTATGTATAGCCCGCTGGAAGGCGACAACTGGGGAGAATGCGTCATTCAGCAGGGCCATCCTGTACCGCGTCCCGGCGATCATTGCGGCTCAACATGGGATCGAGTTAGCCCCTATTTTCTCGAATCGATAGGTGTTCCGATCGTGCGGGGCCGCAATTTTACAGATCTCGACACTGCTACGTCGCCTCAAGTTGCGATCGTCAACGAGACCTTTGTGAAGCATTTTTTCCCCAAGCAGGATCCAATCGGCCAGCATTTCGGCATCGATTCGCCGCAATACTCGGGCAGCTTTGAAATTGTCGGCGTATTCCGCGATTTTAAGATGAATAACCCATCGGATCCCGTTCGACCCGTCTATCTGCGGCCACTGGCGCAGCCGTTTACCGGGTACAAAGAGCCGATGATGGTTTCCACCGAGAACCAATCAATGGTAATGAACGCGATAATCCTTGCGTTCAATCAGCCGCAACAGAACGTAGATACGCTGGTTCGCAATACTCTAGCCAGTGTCGATTCAAATCTGTCGGTGATCGACCTGCGTTCGTTTGGCGCACAGGTTGCCGGGAATTTCACCCAGGAACGATTGATCGCACGGCTTACCAGCCTTTTCGGCATTCTCGCGCTCATTCTGGCCTCCGTAGGTCTTTACGGCGTGATGTCGTACTTTGTGGCCCGGCGGACGAGTGAAATCGGTATCCGGATGGCTCTCGGCGCAACACGCAGCAGCGTGGTGAGTATGGTGATGCGCGGAGCATTTTGGCAAATCTTGATCGGCCTTGTCCTCGGAATTCCAGCGTCGCTTTATGCCGGATACCTGATGAAGGTAATGCTCTACGGAGTGGACAGCTATGATCCCATGGCCATCACAGGGGCTCCGTTGATGCTTGTTTTGTGCGCCGCTGCTGCGGGATTCATTCCCGCACGACGTGCGGCGTCTATCGAGCCTATGCGAGCGCTCCGAACCGAGTAACTCGAGTTGAACGACCGCATATGAATTCGGAGATTTGAGTACATCATGATTGAATTGAAAAACGTTGAGCGAAGTTATAAGAATGGCCACACCGAAGAGTGGGTGCTGCGGCGAATCAGTCTGACGATTCGCGAGGGCGAGTTTGTGACCGTGATGGGGCCCTCCGGGGCAGGGAAGTCATCGTTGCTCAATATATTGGCGCTGCTCGATGACGGTTGGAAAGGCGAGTACTGGTTTGGCGACGTAGCGGCACATAGCCTGAATCGGAAACAGAGGGCCGACCTCGCACGACAGCGTATCGGGATGGTCTTCCAGAGCTATCACCTGCTCGACGATCTCACGGTGGCCGAAAACATCGATCTGCCGCTCTCGTATAAGAATCTCCCTGCCAAAGAGCGCCAGGGAATGGTCGCCGACATTCTCGACCGCTTTCAGATCGTCGCCAAGAAAGATCTGTTTCCTAACCAGCTTTCTGGGGGTCAGCAACAACTAGTCGGCATTGCCCGTGCCGTGGTTCATGCTCCCGCGCTTCTGCTCGCCGATGAACCGACTGGGAATCTGCATTCCACTCAGGCTCGCGAAATCATGCAGCTTTTCTCTGAGCTCAACCGGCAGGGAACAACCATCGTGCAGGTGACGCACTCCGAAGAAAACGCCCGCTATGGCTCGCGGATCGTGGAGTTGCGCGACGGCTGGACCACACGCGACGAAATCCCGGCAGCAAAACCTTCGGAGGTGGGCTCCAAGTGAACGGTTCGTATATCTGTCTTCATCGATCGAGTGCTGTAAAACGTGTACAGAGCATGGCGGCGATTTTGCTGCTGCAGGTTAATCTGGCTCTGGCGGCCCAATCCCCGCAATCGCCGCCCCCTCCCGAAAACTCGCATCCAGCGCAATCTGCACCGGATGCGCCCCCGCCCGCAGCAAGCAGCGCAGAGGCGCCTCCTCCTACGCTGGCGCAGCAAATGCAGCAGGCGCGGCTGGCGACTATCGCACCGCAACCGTTTCATGTGGACTTACCGCACTCACATAAGCCGCTCGCACCCTATCGGCCCAGCGATGCGCCCCCGCTGGATTTGAGGAACTCACCGCGGCTTGAGAGCCTTATCCGCGACGGAAAGCTCTACATTTCGCTCCATGACGCAATCGCCCTTGCGATTGAAAACAATCTTGATCTCGCCTATTTCCGCTATAACTTCCCAATTGCGCAAACCGACTACGCGCGTACCAAGGCCGGTGGCAGCGTGAATGGCGTCAATACCGGAATCGTGCAATCTTCCACGGAAGGAGGGTTCTCCGGAGGTGCTTCAAGCACCGGGGGCGCCGGCTCGGGATCGGCTGCTGCGGGCGCCGGCGGCATCGTAACCTCGACGCTGGGCGCCGGTACGTCGGTTGCTTCTTTCGACCCCTTCCTGAACTTCAAAAGCTTCGTCGATCACGATGTTACCCAGGAGGGCAACGCTTTCCAGAATGGCGTTCCGGTTTTCAAGCAAAACACGATTGAAGCGCTGGCAAATTACTCGCAAAACTTTCCCATGGGGACTGGCCTGACCGTCAACTATGAAGGGCAACGCTTTGCTAACAACAGCCCGCACGAAGCAATCAATCCCACGCTCTATTCGAATTTTCAACTGATCGTTACGCAGCAGCTCCTCGCTGGTTTTGGCATCTCCACCAACGAGCGCTACATGCATATTGCAAAGAAGAACCTCCAGATCACCGATCTGGCTTTTCGCGCGCAAGTGATCGCAACCGTCACGCAGGTCGAAAACATCTATTGGGATCTTGTGAACGCGTATCAGGACGAGCAGGTCAAGGAACGCTCGCTTGCGTTTGCGCAGCGCACGTTGCAGGACGATCAGAAGCAGCTGCAGTTACAGGCAATCCCGGCCCTGCAGGTCAGCAAGGATGAGTCCGACGTAGCTACGAGTGAAGGCGATCTTACGGTATCGCGCGCCAATCTGCGGCTGAATGAACTTCTAATCAAAAATGCGCTGACCAAGACCGACAATGAAGCCATCGACGAAATGCCGGTCATTCCCCTCGATCGAGCCGGACCCTCCGATCCCAACGCCTCGAAATCGATTGATGAGCTCATCACGGAAGCTGAACAAAACCGTCCGGACGTCACTCAGGACCAGATCGCAATGCAGGTGGCGGAGATGAGCCTCAAGTCGATTAGGAGTGAGCTGTTGCCTACGCTGAACGTCTATGGCTTTTACGCCGGCGCGGGGATTGCGGGACCGATTAACCCGGCTTGCAATCTGGGCGCAGCCGAATGCACGTCTGACCTTCCAACGGGGTTCGGGAACATGTTCCAGAACACATTCAATTACTCCTCTCCGGAGTATCAATTCGGAATGAACTTGTCGATCAACCTTCGCAATCGAATTGCCAAGGCCGATCAGTTCCGCGCTTCGCTCGAATTCAGGCAGCGCCAGATCGCCTTTGAAGAGCAGAAGAAAAGCATTCGTTTCGACGTGCGCAATTCGCTTTTTGCATTGCAGCAGGCGCAGGCGCGCGTCGACGCAGCCACAAAGGCTCGCGACCTTGCGCAGCATACATTCGACGTCACACTGCAAGAACAGACACTTGGTGCGAAATCAAGCAGCGATACGCTAGCCGCGCAACACGATCTGTCGATCGCGGAGTCGCTTTTGGTCGCTACGCAAACAGCATTTGAAAAGGCAAAAGTTGACATTGACCGGGCCACGGGAGAGACACTTCAGCAGACCGGTGTTTCAATCGATGACGCGAAAATGGGTGTGGTGTCGCACCAGCTCTAGTTCCTGAGCATCGACACTCTAGCGGAAGCGATTGGGGCGAGACTAGAGTAAGGGAGGAAGATCATTCAAATTAAGGAAGATAGAATTCGCGTCCTGGCTGCCGATGATCAACCTCATATTCTTGAGGCAGTGGAATTGCTGCTTTCTCCGAACGGCATTGATGTAGATTGTGTGCGATCACCGGAATTGCTGATGGAAGCGCTGGGTCAGCGCGATTACGACGTATTGCTGATCGACCTGAATTACACACGCGACACCACCTCCGGCCAGGAAGGCCTCGATCTGCTGGCCCGCATCCATGAGTATGACTCGCGATTGCCAGTCATCGTGATGACAGCTTGGGGCAACATCGGTTTGGCAGTTGAATCCATCAAGCGCGGAGCACGCGACTTCATTCAGAAGCCATGGGAAAACGAGCGACTGCTGTCGCTTATTCGAGTTCATGCTGAGCTGCACCAGGCCTTGCGCCGCTCACGCCAGCTCGAATTGGAAAACCGATTGCTCCGTGCGGATGGTATTCCGGAATTTATCGCTCAAGCGCCTGCCATGCGGCCTGTGCTCGAACTCATTGCCCAGGTGGGCCCATCGGATGCCAATGTGCTGGTCACCGGCGAGCATGGCACCGGGAAGGAGATTGTAGCGCGGCTTTTGCATGCTGCATCACCTCGCTCCCGCATGCCGCTCGTTGCGGTAAACGCCGGTGGATTACCGGAGGGAACGTTTGAAAGTGAGATCTTCGGCCACGTGAAAGGCGCATTCACGGATGCGCGAAGTGACCGTATCGGCCGGTTCGAACTAGCGAACGGAGGCACGCTCTTTCTCGATGAAATTGCGAACGTGCCGATGCGCCAGCAGGCGAAGTTGCTGCGCGTTCTGGAAACAGGCGAATTGGAACGGGTAGGTTCTTCGCAAACTCGTAAGGTTGATGTGCGGCTTTTGTGTGCGACCAACGCGAATTTGACGGATGAGGCTAAAGCTGGGAACTTCCGCGAAGATCTACTTTTCCGCATCAATACAGTCGAGATTCACCTGCCAGCTTTGCGTGATCGGCGCGAGGATATCCCCCTGCTTGCGCAAAACTTTCTTGAGCGTGGCCGCAGCCGCTATCGGAAGCAGATCAGCGGCTTTTCGCCGTCAGCCCTGCAGCAATTAATGCAGTATGCCTGGCCGGGCAACGTGCGCGAACTGGAACACGCAGTCGAGCGCGCCGTCCTGCTGAGTCGCAGTACTGAGGTGGAACCGTCTGATCTTGCCATCGTATCCAGTCGATCCGGAACGCAGTCCTTTGACAACATGAGCATCGATGAAGTGGAGGCTCTGCTGATTCGCAAGGTTTTGCGTCGTTGCAATAACAACATCTCTCAAGCTGCCGAAGCCCTGGGCCTGAGCCGCGCGGCACTTTACCGCCGAATCGAAAAATATGGCCTCTGAAAGCCGTACCCCGAAGAAGAAGCGTTCGGTGATTCGCCGGGCCTGGTGGCATTGCCTGCTTTTGGTTCTTCCAGCACTGACCGTTGTGGCCATTGCGTTGTTTGAGGGCCATATTTCCCTTCCAATCACGATTCTGCTGTTGATCAGCCTGCTCATTTACCTTGCGCTGGTCGCCAGCTCACTTGTAGACGGGATCGTTCGCCCTTTGCAGACGCTTTCCAACGTCGTGGCTTCGTTGCGCGAAGGTGATACTTCATTCCGCGCACGTGGCGCTGGCGCGCACGATGCGGTGGGAGAGTTGGCATCAGAGGTCAACGCACTAGCCGACCTCCTTCAAAAGCAACGTCTCCGTTCACTCGAATCCACTGCGCTGCTGGCGCGCATGTTTGAAGTAATGCATACGCCGCTCTTTGCATTCGACCGCGAATATACCCTCCAACTCGTCAATCAGGCCGGACTGAAGCTATTGGGCCTGCCGTACTCAAAATGTATCGGCCATAATGCGCGCGAACTTGCCTTGTTGTATCTTCTTGAGGCGCAGGACCACTCGATTCAAGCATGGGGATCGGGAGCTGCGCGCTGGCTGCTCCGGAAGACTGGATTCCGCCAGGATGGCGTGCCGCACACGCTTCTGCTGCTTGCAGACGTGAGTCTACCGCTGCAAGAAGAACAGCAGGTCGCGTGGAAACGGCTGATTCGTGTCCTTGGACACGAATTGTCCAACTCCCTCGCGCCGATCAAGTCGATCGCCGGCAGCCTGTTGGCGCGTGTGGACACCTTGCCCGACCAGTTGCAGCATGATTTTCGCCGTGGTCTCAGTGTGGTTGAAAGCCGAGCTGATGCATTACATCGATTCGTGCAATCGTATCGGCAGTTAGCGCAACTGCCGCCGCCGCAGCTCAAAACCGTTCCGCTTGCACCACTTTTGGAGCGCGTCGTACTCCTTCAGCAACGGCTAACCGTGCAACTTGACCCAGGGCCGCCTATCAGCGTGAATGCAGATCCAGACCAGCTTGAGCAGATGATGATCAATCTGCTCGGAAATGCCGTAGACGCGACCCTCGCGAACGGCGCAAAGCAAGTGCGTACTACTTGGAAGCTGGCTGACGGAGACGTGCGGATCATTATTGAAGATCGCGGGCAGGGCATCGCCAATCCCGAGAACCTGTTTGTCCCGTTCTATACGACCAAATCCACCGGCAGCGGGATCGGACTGGTGCTGGCACAGCAAATTGCTCGAGGGCACGGAGGGGAGATCTCGCTAGTCAATCGTGACGACGGTATGGGCGCGCGCGCTTCGATTCGCTTGCCGCTAGAACCCGACATCCTTTCCGGCTCCGATGCGGTCCATGCAAACGATGGCCTTGATCAGCGCCAGTCAAGTAGAAAACTGCTCGAAAGAAGATCTGTTCAGTCGCGCGGCGGCAGGGACTGAAGGTCGATTCCCAGCTTCTGACATTTCTTATACAGGTGGCTTCGCTCCAGGCCAAGCGCCCTGGCGGTTTGTGTGATTTGGCGGCCGTGCCGCTCAAGCTCGTCGAGTACCTGGGCACGTTCAAACGTCAGCACGCGCTGTGCAAGCGGTTGGTTCCCGGCACCGTCACCCGCCAAGGACTTAAGAGCCTCACTGGGAATGGCATGAGTAGAAGGCAACGCCATCCGGACGTCACCGATGCCAACCTCGTTCCCAGCAAGAAGCAGAAGACGTTCCACAACATTTCGCAACTCGCGGATATTGCCGGGCCAGGCATACTGCTGCAGCAAGGTGATTGCCTCTGCGGCGAATGTCGCGGGCTTCCACCCGTTTTGTGCGCTCACCTGTTGCACAAAATGATCGACGAGAGCGGGCAGATCCTCGCGCCGGTCGCGCAGCGGCGGTAACTGAACAGGAAAGACAACGACGCGATGATAGAGATCGCGCCGGAAGGCGCCGGATTCGACAAGCTTTTCGAGATTGCGATGCGTAGCGACTACTACGCGCACATCTACAGATGTAGGCTTGTCCGCTCCGATACGTTCGACCTCGCCTTCCTCAAGTACCCGCAGCAACTTGGCCTGCATGCCAACAGGCATATCGCCGATCTCGTCCAGAAACAAAGTGCCGCGATGTGCCTGTTCAAATTTGCCGGTGTGCCGTTGTACCGCCCCTGTGAAGGAGCCTTTCTCATGCCCGAACAACTCGCTCTCAATCAGCTCCGCCGGCACTGCCGCACAATTGAGAGTGACAAACGGGCCCGAGGAGCGGTGGCTCTTTTCATGAATTGTGCGCGCCACGAGCTCTTTGCCTGTTCCCGTCTCGCCGTAGATACAGACGCGAGTTTCACTTGCCGCAACTCGTTCAATCTGCGCCATCACGCGTTGCATGACTTCGCCCGCAAACACCAGTGTGTGCTTGCCTACTCGCGCGCGCAAATCGCGATTCTCGGTTTCCAGGCGAGTCAGCTTCAACGCATTCTCAACTGTGACCAGCAGCTTCTCGGTGGTGAGAGGCTTCTCGAGAAAGTCGAGTGCGCCGAGCCGCGTGGCGCGCACCGCCATTTCAATATGAGCTTGCCCGCTCATCATCACCACGGGCGCAGCAACGCCTGCTGTCTTCAAATCCTCCAGGAGGCTCAGGCCGTCGCGCCGTGGCATTACAACATCGCTCAGAATCAGATCAAAAGTCTGTGTACGGGCGAGCTCAAGCGCGCGCTCGGCGTTGTCGCACACCACCGCTTCATGCCCTGCCAGGCGAAAGGCCCGCGAGAGTGAAGCCAGAGTGTTGGCCTCGTCGTCGACAATGAGGATATTCGCTTTTGCGCTCATACGTTGGCTCGTGGCAGCGTAATGATAAATGTTGCCCCGCCTCCCGCACTGCTTTCCACAGCAATGGTTCCCGCGTGATCGGCCACTACTGACTGCACAATAGCCAGGCCGAGCCCGGTACCGTGCTGTTTGGTGGTGTAGTAAGGAGTGAAAAGACGTTCACATTCTTCAGCAGTGAGCCCCTGTCCCGTATCGGAGACGCGGAATTCGATCTTCTCATCTTTGGGGTGTGCGGAGATCGTTAGGCGTCCGCCGTCTTGCATGGCGTCCATCGCGTTGAGAATCAGGTTGGAGAGAGCTCGGTGCAGCAATTCGGAGTCGGCGCTAAGAGGCATGGGTTCGAGACTAAGATCGACGCTGCACCGCATCTTTTCACCGGAATCCATCTGTTCGCTCGCCCCGTGATTTGTGCGAACTAGATTCGGAAAGTGCAGAAGTGCAGCTCGCCAGACAACATCCTTTGCATCGATGTGCTCCAACTCGGGTTTGGGCATCTTGCTGAAGTCACTGAACCGGCCAATGATGGTCTTGAGATTGGCAATTTCGGCACTCAGGGTCGAAGTGCTCTCGCGGAAGATCTCGTCAAAATCTCCAGGGGGCAGGTCACGCGCCCGAGTGAGGTTCTCGACAGTGAGCTGTAGCGGGAAGAGCGGGTTCTTGAGTTCATGCGCGAGACGCCGGGCCAATTCGCGCCATGCCGCCACGCGTTCGCTCTGCACCAGGCGGTCACGCTGGCCCACTAGTTGCTCAGTCATGTGGTTGAAGCTTCGCGCCAGTACGCTCACCTCATCGCGCCCACGCGGAGGGACACGCACATCCCAGTTGCCACCCGCTACCTCTTCGGCGGCATGTGCGAGTTGCTCGATCGGCCGCGAAACGCGCGCGGCGATCCAAAGGCTAAACGCAATGGCAAGCAGGATGCCGCCCGCTGCCACGCCATAGGCAATCGCACGGATGTGCTGCTGCGCTTGCACCATGCCAGCCCGCGAGATGCCGACAACTAGTACGGCCATCACATCGCCCTGCTCGTTCTTGAGCGGAATCGCCGTGGCGCTCAGGCTGTCTGTGCGATCCGATGTTGGATAAACGATGCCATTGATCTGCTGACCTGATTTGCGCGCGCCCTCGACCAATTCTTGATAGTGAATTGCTCCAGGTAAAGCGCCATTGGGCCCGAGAAGGTGGGCTGGATCGAAGACAGAGACAGGTGGAATATTTGCTCCAGCGGCAAAACTCACATTCATTGCCACACTGTTAGTGTCGCTATAAAGTCCGATCTGCATCCCCGGAGCGACTGGCAAATCAGCGAGAAAGCTCTGATCAAGCCGCTGACCACCAATCAGCCGTACTCCCGATCCCCCAATCCCATGTACCGCAAAGATTCCGAGCGCTGACGTGCTATCGGGAAGTTCCTCGCGTTTTAGGAAGGGTGTAGTGGAAGCAATTGCGATAGCGGGTTCGGGATAGCCAAAGCGCGCGGGCCACTGCGCGGAACTGATCACATTCCCGTCGGGTCCAACGATCTCGAGAAAGTCGAGTTGCGCGTCCTGCGCCATCGATTGTGCCTCAGTGAGATAAGGCGCCGCATCACCGGTCTGAGATAGATCAAATCCCATGGCGCGGACCCGTTCATTCGCCGCCAGACGATTTACGGCTGCAGTAACTTCTGCTGATCGATGCTGAAACTCGCGCTGGAATTGGCTGACAAAGAGAGCTGTCTCCTGCTGATCGCGCAGATCGAAGACGTGTCGAATGCGCACGAGCACGGTCCATGCCACGGCCGCCACCGCTGCAGCAACCGTGAACGAAAACAGAAGGAGCAACTTTTGACGAAGATTCACTGTGTCTCCTCCAGTGAAACTCCGGCAAGATCCGGCGTGCCATCTGCTCGAAGCCGAAAATCGCGAACCCGGCTGCCGACTGCGGTGGCGCGAGGGAGATCGAGAAGCGGGATGACTGTCTTGAGATTGAGAAAGTCGGACTCGGCGCGATAAAGTGCTGTGGGATTTTGTCCCCCAACCGGCAAGTTTACGCCGGCGCTGTGAAGCAGGATCACAAACGCGGAAGCCGGGTCAGCACCGACAAGAGGCAACGTGCGCAGAGCCAAATCAGTGTGCATCGCGTTGCGGGCGTTCACTACTTGAACTTTGAATCCCGCTTCGCGAAGATTCAGAGCGATTCGCTGCGCAGCCAGTTGCATGGTTCCGTCCGCATCGGCTGCGAGCGTAAGTGGCTGAGGCATGAGTCCGCCACGCAGTTCGTTGGCTTTGTTAAGATCGCGGTCAGCACGGAACAGGAAGGAGTAGCCGGTAATTGATTGTGGCAAAAGGCTGGCTGTGATCTGACCCTGTTTCTGAAAAATGACATTGAACAGCGCGCTGCGGTCGACAGCCTGCGCAATTGCGGCCCGTAGCACCGGATTGGCAAGGGCCTCCGAATCAGACATCTGAAGCGTGAGTAGCTGTACGGGGGTAGAGACAACAACCGTCATTCGTTCTTGCTGGGCCTGACGAAGGTCCTGCGGAGGCACTTCGGCCACGTCGGTGCGGCCTACGCTCAGATCAAGCCACTGATCGCGGATTGCCCGGTTGGCTGTAATCGCAATCTGATCAAGATACGGTCGCCCCTGCCAGCAGTTGTCGTTGGCCGTGAGAGTGAGTACCCCGCCGGTGCTGGATGCGTACTGAAACAGTCCGGTGCCAATTGGGTTAACCGGGGTTTGCCCGTCCGCAGTTCGAGTGAGAGCGATAAGAAACTCATTGCCTGCGAGAAGCGCAGGCAAGTTGGGCATGGGAGAGTCGCCGCTAAAGACAACCTGGGAGCCGACGGCTCGAACTGTAGTCCACGGGCAGTTTGCCGAGCACGACAGGTTCAGTGACATCACAACCGCGGCAGAATTCAATGGAGACCCGTCGTGGAATTGAACTCCAGGCCGGAGGCGAAACTGCCAGCGATGATCGTTATCGTCCGCTTGCCAATCCAGAGCAAGGGATGCAGTGACATTGCCGCTCGTGTCAAACGTAGTCAGCCCATCAAAAACGAGGCGACGGGCAATCCCATCGGGGTTTCGCCATGGGTCCACGGCGGTCTCAACTCGAAGCGTGCCACCATAATGGGGCCTTGTCCTTCCCCACGCGCAAATGCAAATCAACAGCAGAAAAAAACTAATTGCAAAGCGCCGTAACACGGTTCACCTCATACTGATTGGCAGCATTGCGGATGATAGCGAATACGCTTTTGCCATCGGGCGCAGTCCAAAGCGTCATCACCGTACCGTTCATTGCCTCGGGTGCGCTCACAGGTCTAGCCTCCAGCGCTGGGACCTCGTACGCGCGAAGGCTATCGGTGGTCGCCTCGCCCGATCCTGAGACGATGATTTGAACCCCAGTTCCGCAACCGGAGTGCAGCATTGCAAAATCACTGCCCCAGTCACGCGTTCCAGCCACAGGCCTCACAGCGCCATTTTCGACTAATTGCACTTTGCCGTCGATGCCTCCCATAAGAAGCGCAGCCGAGCCGGCTTGACGAGGGATTAGCGTAGCCGAATAGAACGGTGGAAGATCGATGCCGATCCCTGGCGTAACCACTCCTGTGTAGTAATCGCGCGACGCGTTGTAGAAGGCGCTGAGTGCGGGTGTGACTTGAGTCGCCGAAGAACCGGTTTGCTCTGAAGCTGACGCTGCCTGGGCTTGCGCGATGGGCCAAGGATCGTCGCTCTCGCGGCAGTGTACCGTCCAATCGCCTGAGGAGCCGGTCGCCGATGTGCCTCCGTCGCAGCGTGTTCCCGGCAGCCACGCTTGGAATCGCTGATCGCCGGTCGTCACCAATACACCTCGCGGGTCCCTCGTAAGTTGGCGCCGCTGCTCGATGGGCATCCGCTTCTGCTTCTGCCAGCCAGTGGCCGCATGTGTATAGAGGGTGATTACTGATGATTCAAGCACCACGAGGCCAGAAGGTGATTCCGCCATCGCCAGCACGGGGTTCTGCGAGGTAAGAATCTGCTGGCTGAGCAGCGTGACGCTGCCTGAATCGGTCGTCGTCTCCTGTTCGATCGGCCCAAGATCAACAATCGCCACCTGCGTTTGGCTGCCTTCTACAACTTCGGCCACCAGGAGCCGCTCCTGCGCATTTTCGCTTAAGGTAACGCGCACTGCATTCGCGCTTTCCGCGCCAGCTACCGTCACGCCGTGCAATCTCAAGTCCTGCACCAGTAACCGTCGAATCGTGGGAATCGCGTCGCTCGGCAACGAAGAGATGTTGCGGATAGTGAGATGTGCTTGGCCGGGACCCAAAATGGCGGCAATCTGTTCGGCAAGTCCAGATGCGGGCTGCTCCCACGGGTCGGCCGCCGCATTAGCCGCAATTCCCGCAAGTCCTAATACCGCTGCTGCCAGACAGATCAGCCTCATGGCCCCGTCGCTTTCAGAGTTTTCCGTTTGCGCGGATTATATCGCTTGCAGCCGCTTGAGCTGGCCATAGCGCCCATTTAAATCAGAAAGCCTGTGGGACGCGATCCTGCGCGTCCCACCGGGCCATCCTTCAGCGCGCTGCGGTCGGGGCGGGACCGGGTGCGGGCGTAGAGTCCTGCTCGCTATCCATCTCCTGCCTCACGATTGGATTGTTGGCCGCGTTTCTGAATACATCACTGGCAAAGAAGAACTTTCCATCGGAAGGAACCATGACTACCTGGATCTTGTCGGAAAGTCGCTCTGCCACAATCTTGTTGATCAGCAGAGGCGACCTGTTCAGCAAAGTCGCCTCGCTGGCCATACGTTCCGCGTTGGCCGCGGCTACGACCTTGATGCGATTGGCTTCAGCATCGGCCAACAGGTTGCGCCGTTCAAGCTCGGCCTTGCTGTCGATGACTTTGGCTTGCGCATCGGCTTCGGCGGTTTCAATGGTCGATTCCTTGCGCGCTTCGGCCTCAAGTTTGCTTTGCTCAATCTGCTTTTGCTTCAGCGGAAGTGTGAACTGCATCGCGTCGGCTTCGCCTTTTGCTTCAACCACCTTGGACTGTGCTTCACCTTCGGCTTCTTTTACCTTCTGTGCGGCATCGGCTTCAGCCTGCAACTCGGCAATCTTCACTTGTTTTTGTTGGATTTCGGTTTCCACGCCCATCTGATCGTTCTGCTGCTCCTTCAGGAGTAATCCCTCCAATCCGCGAGCATACTCCTCGGGCAATTGAATATCCGAAAGCATCACTTCTTCTACGACAATGCCATCGGCGGCCAGCTTGCGCGTGATAATTTCAGCCGCTTGGGCACGTACCTCCTCGCGCTTGGTTGAGAAGATCTCTTTCACGGTGTACTTTGGCGTGAGTTCGCGCCACGCGCTGGCCACTACCGGAGGCACGATTTCTTTGTCTGCGGGCTGTGGCAGATGTGTTTGTACGCTTGCCAATTTGCTGGGATCGAGCCGGTATCGCACTGTAATTCCCAGACCAATGTTGAGGCCTTCGAGCGACTGCACGTTGAGACCGGCGCTTTGCGGCCCCTTTTTCGCGCTCTGCTCGACGACGCCTGCCGTGAACAGGCGATCGCGAAGATCGAATAGGTCTACGCTGTCAACCAGCGGCGCAACAAAATGCGCACCAGGATAGAGCGTGCCCGGCAGCGTTCCCCGCAGTTGGCTGATACGCACTCCGCCCATGCCACTGGGTATTACCACGATGCTGGCGCCGAGCAGTAAAGGCAAACAACCGGCAGCAGCCAAAAACGCCGAACGGCGCCAGTTGATTTCGTACCGTTTCGTTGGAGCTTCTTCGGTGATTTCGTTTTCGCCTGGCTTTTTGCGTGCTACCTGCAAGCGCAGCCAAAGCGTGTAGAGCGGGATCGCCAATGCAGCAGCAAATAGCAGGGCTCCCGCGATGTTAAACAACAGCTTCAATGCAAGCATTTCTCTCCTCCGTTTCCGTGATTGGGCCCTCTTGGTTTTCCAGTCTCCGGCCGTGGAGCCAACAGCAGCCGGACCAGTCCTCCGTAGGTAAGCTCCTCAAGCAGCAGTCCTGCCGCTACGGGCAGCAGCACCGCCTCAAAACCAGTCATTGCATTCACAAACAGACTCATGGCCGACCTCCTTACATCGAGCCCGTGATCGCCTGGCCTGCCGCAGCCTCAAGGCTGGCGTGGGTAAGGGCGCTCGAGATCGAGGGTGTATTCAATTGCTGTTGCGGCAAAATTTGGGCGGGCGCTGGAGCAGTAAGAGGAACACTTGCCACCACTGTTTGCGGTGCAGTGTGAGAATTGGGGGCGACGTTCTGGCTGGCGCCAAATAGTTGCGCGGTTTCCTCATTGCGCTGGCCGATCAGCTTCACCTCGTCGCCGACAGCCACCATGGAATAGAGCTCTTCCACATCGGCTTTGCCCATCCGAATGCACCCATGTGATGCGGCCTTGCCAATTGAGCTGGGAACGTTGGTTCCGTGGATCCCATAGCCCTTGATGCTTAGGCCCATCCAGCGCGAGCCAACTGGATTGTTCGGCCCCGGCAGAACAACGTGGCCATCATGTGAGTACGTGGGGTTTGCGACTCGACGCTCGATAGTGAATGTGCCCACCGGGCTTGGCGTGGAGGTTTTGCCCACAGCGACGGCGTAGATTTTGACAATTTTGCCGTCTTCCACCAGAGCCAGTTTGCGATCTTCAAGGCTGACTACGATCACCCGCTTCGTTGTTGCGGCTGGAACCTCTTTCGGCGCCACTTGATTCACAACTGGAAGAGTCGCGCCCTTCGCGATTGCCGGAATTGCTAGAACTGCCATCATTGCCGCCATTGCCAACCGGTTCTGCACCTGAACTGTCATCGCATCCCCCAAAACCCTTGATTTCGATTCCGCGTACGCCAGGAAGAAATGCACGAGTCATGCCAAAGAGATGGCATTGAAAACAAAGAAGTTGTTTTAATCTCAAGGGGGTCCATCTGTGTCAGGGAACACACGCTGTGGGCGGGCTGACACGCAGTAGAAGTGCCATCTGTGAGCTTTGGGAGCTTGGTTGATGGAGGAAAGAGAGGTTGTCATTAAACCGATCGGCCGACGCTGGATATTTCTGCTACTGACGGTGCGCCACTGCTGTGACAGGCCGTGTGACCTGAGCCGTGTTTGACGGTGGAGCCGCATTGATCCAGCGAATGAGCTCGGGAGCCAGCAAAGCCGCACCCTCGTCGGAAAGATGGATGCCATCGGCAGCACGAATGCGTATGGTCTTGCCACCCGAAGCGGTCAGCAACTCGCGGAATCCCCCGGCTTCGTCGCCTATGTAGACTTCAGGATTCCACCATGTGGCTTGGGGATTCTGGCTCACCACGCTGTAGGCAATGCGATTGATCTCGGCGGCATGATCGTTGTACGAGCGGGATTTCATCGGCGGCAGGCCGACCCAAACTACATGCGCGCCGTTCTGCGTAAGCAGACTCAGAAACACCGCGGTGCGTTGCTGGTAGACTTTCACCCATTCGTCGCTGCCGAAGGCTAGCGTCTTACCGTTCTCGACAAATCCTTGCCCGTCGTTGGCGCCGATGGCGACAATGATTGCATCAGGCTTTCCGTCGCCGATCATGGCGGGATATTCCTGCATCCAGTCGAAAACGTCCGGGCGTGCCAAACCCGTTCCAGACTTAAACGCCTTCATGACGCGCACATTCTGGTCGCTGGCGGTCTGGCGGAGCAGCACGTCGCTGAGGCCGACGGCCATCATGGAATCACCAACCAGTGCCACAACGCGAGGTTGACCTTGAACGTAAGGCAGCAAGGGCGTGAGTGGGGTGACGCGCGGAACACTTGAGGGAACTGGAGTTTTGGCTGACGTTGCAAGAGCAGATTTCTGTCCGCCCGCGTTTGGCGTATGCGCGGCAAGGTCACAAGGAGAGGCTGACCGTGCGCTGCCAAACTGATATTTCTCTCTTGCCGCGAGCAGCCGGGCCGGGTCGTCGCTCCACCCAAGGCGGTCAAGGCCATCGAGGCTTGTATCGCGGACTCGTTCTACTCCGAGCGGCCGCAGGGCTTTGTGCAGTGCCGTCGTCATTTGCACCGCCTTCGATCGGGTAGGGCCTATATCAAGGCGGTTGGCCCAGGTAGCTAGAGCCTCTGACTCGAGCAGCAGGATCGTGATCACGAATCCAGCCATGACGGCGGCAAGCTGAGAAAGCGAATTGAATCTGGTCGCGTGCATGGTCAGAACCTGAAATAGATGAACGGAGCTACGCCAGACGGGCCGAGCACCTCAATGGCGGATATTGCTGTGGCGAACGCGGCGCCCCGTGCTATAGCCGGCCAGCGGCCCAGTTCAAACTCGAGCGCCTTGCGCCAGCGTAATGGCTGGAACTGGCCGGCAAGGCCAGTGAACAGTGCTAGGGCAACCGGAACGGTGAATAGTGTGCAGGCGCCCGGAATCGCCAGGCGGCGAAGCATCGCAAAAGCGATGCCAAACGACGGAGAACGGAAGAAAACCCAGCCGAGGCATACGGCGTGGAAAAGGAGGAGCCGTGAAGCCCAGGTCCACGCTGCCGTTCGCCGCAAGTGCTGGATCGGCTTCCACGAAATCGAGCCCCACAGGCGATGCACGACGAGATAAACGCCGTGCAGCGCGCCCCAGATGACGAAGGTCCACGCGGCGCCGTGCCAGAGACCGCCGAGCAGCATGGTGATCATTAAGTTCAAATACGTGCGCCATGCTGGACCGCGTGAGCCGCCGAGCGGGATGTAGAGGTAGTCGCGGAGCCAGGAAGAAAGCGAAATGTGCCAGCGCCGCCAGAAGTCCTGCGGGTCGGTTGCTGAATAGGGCGCGTTGAAGTTGCGCGGAAACCGATAGCCCAGCAGCATGGCGCAGCCAATGGCGATATCGGTATAGCCTGAGAAGTCACAAAAGATCTGCGCGGCATAGCCGTAGATGGCCAGTAGCGCGTCACTCCGGCTGAAGGCTTGCGGCGCCGCGAAGACCTGTTCCACCAGCCTCGTGACCAGCAAGTTTGAAATGACTACTTTCTTAAACAGGCCTGCGACGATCAGCAGCAAGGCGCGATTCACGCGGATCGCCGCTGCATTTCTCGAGACGCGCAGTTGCGGCAGAAAACTCGAGGCGCGGAGAATGGGCCCGGCGATCAACTGAGGGAAAAAGGCTACGTAAAGCAGCGCATCGTGCAGACGGATCCTCTCTTTGAGCTTGCCGCGGAAGGCGTCCATCATGAGCGAGATGGCGTGAAAAATGAAGAACGATACGCCCAGCGGGAGGAGCGGCTCGGGAATGCGCATCCTGGGCGGATGAGCAAAATTGGCCCACACATTCAGAACGGTAGTGAGAAGGAACGCGATGTATTTGTAGTAGCCAAGCGTCGAAAGACAAATCACAACTCCGGTGGCGAGCCAGAGCTTTCGCACCTTTTGCGTGTGGCTTGCCTGAATACGCTGCGCCACCAAGCCGCTGACGAGCGAGATCCCGAAGAGCAATGGCACGTAGCTCCAGCTCCAGCAGCCGTAAAAGAAGTAGCTTGCCGCCAGCAGGAAAAACTTGTGGGGACCGTTCCAGCGATGCAGGCTCCACGCAACGAGCAGCACCGTCAGGAAGAAGAGCGCGAATTCGACCGTCGGAAAGAGCATATTGGCTCCGGGCCGGAGTTTCTATGCTCTGTGCACTGCATTTGGCTGACCAGATCGGTTTGACCAGGAAATAGAGGAATTTCGCGTCGCGAGGTTCGAGGCGTCCGTGTCTGTACAGATACACCCGTGTCACTCCTGACACGGGCACGATGTGGGCTACGCCGCACGCTCAATCTTTCAGCGTTACCCACTTCGCGTTCTTTTGCGCTGTGATAACCAGTTCTGCCGCCAGCAGGGCTTCATGCTCATTCTGAGCCAGGTGCGTGCGGTTCACGATGTCGGCGACGAACTGCGGCCCGAACGGCAGCGGCATGGCGTTGCAGTCGATGTAACGCGCCTGTTTGTTGTCCACCACGAACAGGTTGTTTCCCTGGTGGCTGACGGCGATGTTGGTATATTTGCGCACTTCCATATAGCCGTCGGTGCCGAGAATGAATAGCCGGCCGTCGCCCCAGGTCCCCACCCCATAGGGGGTGAACCAGTCGAGCCGCACGTAACCAAAACCTCGGTCGCCGCGCAGCACCATGTCACCGAAATCCTGAAACTGCGGATGATCAGGATGGCGCACGTTGGCGATCTGCGACTCAATCACCTGGGCCTGCGTTGATCCGGTATAGAAGAGGAACTGGTCCACCTGGTGCGACCCGATGTCGCACAGGATTCCGCCGTATTGCTCCGGATGCCAGAACCATTCTGGCCGGCCGCCGCTTCCCCCGGCATCTCCCGCGCGCTGAAAGATCTGGTGCGGCGCGATGTTGATTGTCTGAATCACCTTGCCGATGGCGCCCTGCTTGATGAGTTCGCCAGCATACACGGCCGCCTTCACTTCGAGAAGCTCGCTGTAAAGGATCGCATAGATCCGCTTCGACTCGGCGATGGTCTTGCGAACCTCGGCCAGCTGTTCGAGCGTAGTCAGTCCCGGCTTGTCTGAAAGGACATCCTTGCCTTGCTTCATTGCCCGGACAGCGATTCCGGCACGTTCACTGGCGATTTGCGAAGTCAAAACCAGTTGTACCGAGGCGTCGTCGAGAATCTCGTCCTGTGTTTTGACGATCTTCACGTCGGGGAAGCGTTTGCCGAATGCCGCCAGCTTGTCGTCTTCACCGCCCCAGGCTGCCACCAGCTCGCCACCACCACGCTGCACCGCGCCGATCATGCCGTAGATATGGTCATGGCTCATGCCGCACACGGCAAACTTGATGTGATACTTAGGGGCTTCTTCTGTCTGCCGAGGCACGATCGCATCCTCGACGATCCGTCCTGCGCCACCCCCAAATGCCATGGCTTCTTCGGGGAGGCCTGCCATTATCACTGCCGATCCCAACGAACCCATCAATCCCATCTGCCCCGCCTGCTTCAAAAACTCGCGTCGCTGCGTAAAAGCTGTCATTGTCCGTTCCTCCACATTTATTTCGCTTGATCCGCCAGACCGGAGAACATGGGCTCAAGACCGTGCGGCAGAATCAATCTCGGATTGAATCTAGCAATCGCTTTAGATTAGAATCCTCAGACTGAGCCTCTGCCGATGCACATCGATCATAGCTTGCCACTGCGGCCGGCGGGAATTCAATGTGAGATCGGCCGCCAAACGGTCCCGATGAGTGCTGTGATCGGAGCGCGGGCCATTTGTTTTCGACTTAAACTTCTTGTCTTTTTGATTCGAATCAAATACAAAGGCGCGGTGAGATGTTTTTGCGTCCTTCTGCCTGTTTCCTCGAATCAGTCCTTTCGAACATTTCCTGATTCGCCAAAGTCACAAGCTAAGCCATGCTGAGAGGAAATGCATGACCCGTTATGGAATGGTGATCGGCCTCAAGCCCGAGGCCGAAGAAAAGTACAAGCAGTATCATGCCGCTGTCTGGCCCGGCGTGCTCAAGATGATTCACGAGTGCAATATTCGCAATTACTCCATTTATCTGCACGATCACACGCTGTTCAGTTACTTCGAATACCACGGCACCGACTTTGCGGCAGACATGGCCAAAATGGCTGCCGATAAGACCACGCAGGAGTGGTGGGCGGTGATGATGCCCATGCAGGATCCGCTTCCCGATCGCAAAGAAGGCGAATGGTGGAAGACTCTGGATGAGGTCTTTCACCTGGATTAGGCGCACGCGGGCGCGACAGGATTAAAGTTGATTCATGAAATTGAATGGATGGGCTGCGACCTTAGGAATCGGGCTCATGTGTGTGGTCTGCCTGTTTCTATACGAGATCACCCGGCCGCAGTCGGCTCAGAAGGCCACGGAGAATGCCGACTCAGTTTTGATCCTGAAGAAGGACCACCTGCTTGAGCTGTTGAAGGGTGGCAAAGTTATCCGTACATACAGAGTTGCATTGGGTCGAGGCGGGCTGGCCGCGAAAGAGCGCGAAGGCGATGAACTCACGCCGGAAGGGAACTACATCATCGACTCTCGAAACGCCGCCAGTCACTATCACAAGGCGCTGCACATCTCTTATCCGAATGTCGAGGATCGTCAGCGAGCGGCAAAGCTTGGCGTGTCTCCCGGCGGCGCGATCATGATTCACGGCCTGCCAAACGGCTTGGGATGGATGGGCCCAGCACACCGGGCATACGATTGGACCTTGGGATGCGTTGCCGTGACCGACGCGGAGATCGACGAAATATGGGACATGGTGCCCGATGGGACGCCAGTCGAAATCCGGCCTTAGGCTGGCGATACTTAACCACATGTCTCATTCGTCCACTGATCAAAAAGCTATTTTCCGCGGCAACCAGCTGGCCCATTGATTGGGTTGCAACGCGCCACGACGTTACCAGGCAAGCTCACAGAATAGTGGCCTTCCCAACGTGCTGGCTCGCTCGCAGGATAGTCGGTGCTCAGCATCTGCGCACCGCTGGCGATCATGGTGTCGCGCCGCTGCGTGTCGTTTGTGCGGGCTTCGCGCGTGCTGTCATCGGTGCGCGTGCGCACCAGATAGCCTTTGTGCACAAGATCGGTGATTTCGCTGGCGGGTCCGTCATTGAGCTCGGTGAACGCCGCATCCGGTTCGCCCGGAACGGCATTGGTAAACAACACGCGGCCGCGCAGCGAAGGATGACCTTCGAGATATGTGGGGCCCATGGGTCGTTGATCCATGAGAAAAATCACTTTGCCGCGCGCCTTCTTGAGAGATGGCCAATTGCCTGCCAGCACGGCATCATTCACTGTCTCAAAGTGTCCCCGCACGTCATCGGGCGTGATCAGTTCCTTCGGTGCGAAGACTGATCGAATTTCCCTATCGAGCGCATCGAAAACTGCAGGAGTGAAAGGCTCAGTGGGCGTCAGGTTCATCGGGCCTTCTCTTGAACTCTGTTTTGTCTCAACCAAGATGAAGATGGGAATATGGTGAGGATGCGCATGCGACCAGGCGCGCACTTCATTCAGGCATGAGATGAACAGCGGACAAGTGCTGCGATAGTCAATATCCTGCACATGCATCACTTTGAAGCCCGGCTTCATCATCACGCCATTGGGGTCGTAGGGCGGATCGGGCGGCAGATTGGCTTCGGCCACCATCCGCGGCCCCGCTGGATGCGCAAACCGGCCGCCCTGGCTGTCGGCAAAGATATCGAGCTCAATCTGGCGCACGCCGCTATCAAGCTGCATGCTGAGCGACTGATGACTGTAGTCCAGGCCCTTAAAGCCATTAGGGTTCTTGACCTGCCACAACTTCGCTTCGCTGGGTGCAATGCCGGCGTGATAGCTGTTGTGGGTGCCAATTACCTGGATCTGGTTCAGCTTCAGTGCTCCTTCATGATCCAGTGTTTGGCACTCAATGGCAACTGTCCCGCTCAGTGCAACGCTTAACACGCCCACAACGACTCCTCGGCCATTCAAAAACATCCCATCACCTTCTTCTTCCGGCAACGTCGAGCCCGCCGTGTCCAGCCTACAGGATTGCGCTTATTCAGGCAGGTGTGAAAATCGTGCCGGTCGAATGCATCAAGTTCCCTTGGCAAACTCGAGATGCCCTCCCGGGGCCTCTGCGAAAATAAGCTTTCATGCTTTCGCTGCAACAAGCTGGGAAACGGTTCGGACCGCGCGTGCTTTTTCTTGAAGCCGACTGGCTCATCCGCAACGACGAAAAGACGGCGTTGGTGGGCGCAAATGGTACCGGCAAATCAACATTGATGAAGGTGCTGGCCGGCATGGAGGCGCTCGACTATGGGTCGTTGGACCGGACGCGAGGCATCAGCATTGGCTATCTTCCGCAGGAAGGGCTCCAACTCTCGGGCCGCACGGTCTTCGAGGAGTGCCTGACCGTTTTCGACGAATTACACAAGATGCAGCGCGAGAGCGAGCGACTCGCCGGCCAAATGGCGGAGCTCGATCATGAGAGCACCGAATACGATTCAGTCGCTGAGCGCTATTCACTGTTGCAGGATCGGTTTCATGTCCTTGACGGTTATGCTCTCGATGCGCAAGTGGGCAGCGTGCTCACTGGCCTTGGCTTTGGCAAGGAAGATTGGGCGCGCCGCACCGAAGAGTTCAGCGGCGGCTGGCAAATGCGGATTGCGTTGGCCAAACTGCTGCTTGCCAGGCCCAACCTGTTGCTCCTCGACGAGCCCACGAATCATCTCGATCTTGAATCGCGCAACTGGCTTGAGGATTATCTCCAAAGCTATCCCTTCGGCTACATTCTTATCTCCCACGATCGCTATTTCCTCGACGTGACCATCGATCGCACCGTGGAGATCTGGAACAAGCGCCTGACCATCTATCAGGGCAACTACACAAAATACCTGAAGCAGAAAGACGAGCGCCGCGAGCAGCTCATGGCCGGTTATCGCAACCAGCGCGAGCGCATCGAGCATCTTGAGGCCTTCATCAATCGCTTTCGTTACCAGGCGACGAAGGCCAAACAGGTGCAGTCGCGCATCAAAGAACTCGAAAAAATCGAGCGCATCGAGGTTCCCGACGAAGAGCCGGTGATTCACTTCAAGTTCCCGCAGCCGCCGCCTTCCGGCCGTCTCGTTGCCGAGGCAGAGGGGTTGGCGAAGAGCTACGGGCCCAAGAAGGTATTTAGCGGTGTGCGATTCAATGTCGAACGTGGTGATCGCGTGGCGCTGGTCGGCATTAATGGCGCGGGCAAGTCTACGCTGATTAAGCTACTCACAGGCGCGGAGGCGCCCACGGCTGGCTCGGTGCGCCTCGGACACAATGTGGTCGCTGAGTATTTTGCGCAGGACCAGTACAAGGTTCTTGACCCTGAAGCACGGATGCTCGATGACATCAGCCGCGCCGCCCTGCGGATTCCTGAAGTCACGCTTCGCTCGCTGCTCGGTTGTTTCCTCTTTTCTGGCGATGAAGTCTTCAAGCGGCTAGGCGTGCTTTCCGGCGGGGAGCGCAACAGGTACGCGTTGGCTCGCATCCTTGTATCACCATCGAACTTTCTTCTTCTCGACGAACCTACCAATCATCTGGATATGCACGCCAAGGACGTGCTTCTCGAAGCACTCGCGGTCTACAGTGGCACCGTCATTTTCGTTTCGCACGATCGGTACTTCATTGATCGCCTCGCCACGCGCGTGCTCGAGGTCGAAAACGGCGCGATCGTCGCATACGACGGGAATTACGAGGACTATCTTCGGAAGAAGACAGCGCTCACGGCGGGAACGCATGAACCAGAGCCGAAGCAACTGGCTGCGAATAAGACTACGCCGGTGGCCGAGAAGGCCGGGCCGACAGGCACCACCATCGTAATCGAAGGTGGCTTCGAACGAAGCGGTAGTCCAGCTCGGCCTCATGGTGCGCGTGTGCGCCGTCTGAATCCCATCAAGCAAAAACAGATGGAAGACCGCTGCGCGTTTCTCGAGGAGGAGATACCCCGCGTGGAAAGCGCGATCGAGCACACTGAGGAACAGCTTGGTGTCTATGTCAGCGCCGCCGAAACGTTACGACTGACAAAGCTTTCTGAAGAGTTGCGCTTCCAGCTCGCCTCGCTCAGCGCTGAATGGGAAGAATTGATGGGGCAGCTCGATGCTTGAAGCTTGGCGCTGAAGAGGGTCTCTGCTTACCATTAATCCGATGAACGCAAAAGCCGCCAAATCGCGCTGCAAATGGGCAGAGAGCGACCCGCTCCTCCGCGAGTATCATGACATCGAGTGGGGAGTGCCCGAATGCGACAGCCGCGCACTCTGGGAACTGCTCATGCTCGAAGGATTTCAAGCCGGTCTGGCCTGGATCACCGTCCTGCGCAAGCGCGATGCATTCCGCAAGGCCTTCAGGGGATTTGACCCGACCAAGGTCGCCCGCTTCAGTGAGGCCGACATCAAGAGATTGCTCCAGGATCCCGGAATCATTCGCTCGCGAGCCAAGATTGAAGCCACCATCAAGGCGGCACGCATCTACGTCGAGATGCAGAAGGCCGGCGAAGATTTCAAGTCTTTTCTCTGGGGCATCGTGGGCGGCAAGCCGATCCATAACGAAGGCCCGATTGCAGCGCAAACACCCCTCGCGGTTGAAATGTCGAAGCAACTCAAGAAACGCGGCTTCAAATTTGTCGGCCCGGTCATCGTCTACGCATTTATGCAGGCCGCAGGCATGGTCAACGATCATAGCCCGACGTGCTTCCGGCGGAATGTAAAGGGCCGCAAATAATTCATTCCTTACTTTGGTTTGTAACCTTGCCACACCCACAGCAGCGCCTCCGGCAGGGTCTGCTCGCGCACGGTGCGTTCTACGTGTCCGGCGTTTCGCGCGAAGACAAACTGATAGGCGTAGTGTTTCTTTGCCAGCACCTCTGCCATGTGTTCGTTGGCCAATACCCAGTCATGCATACCGTCGCGCATGGTATTCGGATTCAGCAAATCGCGGTCGCCTACTTC
>Ga0335085_10001375_pt1 | contig 52682 bp, 50 predicted proteins | sample Lox_Sample_45_FD_206712 | JGI IMG/M metagenome (GOLD analysis project Ga0335085, IMG submission 206712) | Soil microbial communities from Loxahatchee National Wildlife Refuge, Florida, United States - Lox_Sample_4.5 | ecosystem: Environmental > Terrestrial > Soil > Wetlands | place: USA... | reverse complement strand
CGGCAAGAAGAAGGACATCGAGGGCCGGATCGGGCAGATCAAGGCGCAGATCGAGGAGACCACCTCCGACTACGACCGCGAGAAGCTGCAGGAGCGGCTGGCGAAGCTCGCGGGGGGCGTGGCGGTGATCCGGGTCGGCGGAGCGACCGAGGTCGAGGTGAAGGAGCGCAAGGATCGCGTTGACGACGCGATGCACGCGACCCGCGCCGCGGTCGAGGAAGGCGTCGTCGCCGGCGGCGGCTCCGCCCTCCTCTACGCGACCCGCGCGCTTACGAGGCTCCGCACCGAGAACGACGATCAGAAGGTCGGCATCGACATCGTGCGGCGCGCGATCCAGATGCCGGCTCGGCAGATCGCCGAGAACGCCGGCACCGACGGCTCGATCGTGATCGGCAAGCTCCTCGAGAGCCACGACACCAATCACGGCTTCGACGCGCAGAGCGGCGAGTACGTGAACATGGTGAAGGCCGGCATCATCGACCCCACCAAGGTCGTTCGCATCGCGCTCCAGGACGCGGCCTCGGTCGCGGGCCTTCTCATCACCACCGAGGCGATGGTGGCGGAGAAGCCCGAGAAGAAGGCCCCGCCGATGCCCGGCGGCCACGATCACGGCGGCATGGGTGGGATGGACTTCTAATAACAATAACGACGCTTACGCAGGAAACTGGGGCCGCCCGCAAGGGCGGCCCTTTTTTTTCGCCGCATTGGCGTCATAGATCGCTTTCAACTAACATCGCCGCCGACAGCGTCGAATGTCAGGGGAGTCCGTGAGCAGGAATTCCGAAGAGCGCTCCCTGCCGGCCGAGGCCGTCGAGCGGCCGGTGCCGAGCGAGGCCGCGTCGAACGCCGCCTGGGGGAGCGATGCGATCGCGGCGGTGCTGCGTCAGCTCGACATTCCCTTCGTCGCGCTCAATCCCGGCGCCAGCTACCGGGGGCTCCACGACAGCCTCGTCAACTTTCTCGGCAACGAGCGGCCGCAGATGCTGCTCTGCCTGCACGAGGAGAGCGCGGTCGCGATCGCGCACGGCTGGGCCAAGGTGACGGAGCGGCCGATGGCCGCGATCGTGCACAGCAACGTCGGACTCATGCACGCGACCATGGCCGTCTTCAACGCCTGGTGCGACCGCGCGCCCCTGCTCCTCCTCGGCGCGACCGGGCCCGTCGATGCGACGAAGCGGCGGCCCTGGATCGACTGGATCCATACCGCGCGCGACCAGGGCGCGCTCATCCGGCACTACACCAAATGGGACGACCAGCCGGCCTCCGTGGGCGCGGCGCAGGAGGCGCTCCTGCGCGCAAACCTCATCGCGCGGACCGCGCCGCGCGGGCCCGTCTACGTCAACCTCGACGCGAGCCTGCAGGAGGAGACCGTTCCGGAGATGCCGCGCCCGCCCGAGGCGGAGCGGTATCTCCCGGCGGCGCCCTCCCTCCCTGCGGCGGGCGCCATCGAGGCCGCCGCGGAGCTTCTGGTAAAGGCGAAGCGCCCAGTGATCATGGTCGGCCGCGTCTCGCGCGATACCGTGGCCTGGCAGCGTCGGATCGAGCTCGCGGAGGCGCTCGGCGCGCGCGTCGTCACGACGCTGCTCACCGCCGCGGGATTCCCGACCGATCATCCGCTCCACGCGGCGCCGCCGGGCATGTTCCTTCCGCCTGCGGGAATGGAGGTGGTCGCTAGCGCCGATGCGATCTTGAGCCTCGACTGGGTCGATCTCGCGGGCGCGCTGCGCAGCGCCTTCGGCGGCAAGCCCATTGCGGCGAAGATCGTCCAGGTCTCCGTCGACCAATACATCCACAACGGCTGGAGCATGGATCACCAGGGCCTCGCACCCGTCGATCTGCACCTGCTCGCGGAGCCGGACGTCGCGGTGCATCCGCTGCTCGCGGCGGTGCGCTCGCGGAGGCCCGCGCCGCCGCCGCTGCCACCGCGTGGATCGCGCCAGGGAGCGCCGCCGCTCGCCGCGCTCGAGAGCGCGGAGGCCATCGAGGTACCGATGCTCGCCACCGCCCTCGCGGCCGCGCTCGGCGACGCCGATGCCGCGATAGTCCGCCTGCCGCTGAGCTGGGCGGGGCATCTCCGGGATTTCCGGCATCCTCTCGACTATCTCGGCTGCGACGGCGGCGGCGGCGTCGGCGCGGGGCCGGGGAATGCGGTGGGCGCGGCGCTGGCGCTCAGCGGGAGCGGGCGCCTCCCCGTCGCGATCATCGGCGACGGCGATTTCCTCATGGGAAACACCGCGCTCTGGACCGCCGCGCATTACGGGATCCCCGTGCTCATCGTCGTCGCCAACAACCGCTCCTTCTTCAACGACGAACTGCACCAGGAGCGCGTGGCGAAGGTGCGCGGACGGCCGGTCGCCAATCGCTGGATCGGCCAGGCGATCCGCGAGCCCGAGATCGATATCGCCGCGATGGCACGCGCTCAGGGCTGCGTCGGCATCGGGCCCGTCTCCGATCCGAGGCGCCTCATCGCCGCGCTTGCCGAGGGCGTCGCCGCGGTGCGCGGCGGCAGGCCCTGCGTCGTCGATGTCGGCGTCGCCATGGGCTACGACCCCGCCGCCGCGGCGGGCATGCAGCGGACGGTCAAATCCTAGAGGCGGCGGGGAATGACGGCGGTCGTCCTCAGCGTCGACGGAGTATCGAAGACCTACATTGCCGCGGACGGTGCGAGGATCGCCGCGCTCGAGGGCGTCTCGCTCGAGGTGCGCGAGGGCGAGTTCGTGTCGGTGATCGGCCCGAGCGGCTGCGGCAAGTCGACGCTGTTCCAAATCATAGGGGGACTGCTCGGGAGCGACGGCGGCAGCGTCCGCGTCGACGGGCATCCCATCGACGGATCGCACCGCGACATCGGCATGGTCTTTCAGGAGGAATCGACCTTTCCCTGGCGGAGCGTGCTCGAGAACGTGGGATTTCCGCTGGAGCTCGCGGGAGTGCCGAGAGCGCAACGCGAGAAGGCCGCGCGCGGGCTCATCCGCCTCGTCGGCCTCGAGGGGTTCGAGGCGCGCTTTCCGGACGAGCTCTCCGGCGGCATGCGCCAACGCACGGCGATCGCGCGCACGCTCGCGGCCGAGCCTCGCATCCTCCTGATGGACGAGCCCTTCGCCTCGCTCGACGAGCAGACCCGCATCCTCCTCGGAGACAAGATCCTGCAGATCTGGCGCCAGCTAAGGCAGACGACGCTGCTCATCACCCACGACATCACCGAGGCCGTGCAACTTAGCGATCGCGTGGCGGTCATGACCTATCGGCCCGGACGCATCAAGCGGGTGATCGAGATCGACCTGCCGCGCCCCCGGGATTCCGCGCTGATCGCGAGCCCCGAGTTCGGCCGCTACGTCGGCATGCTGTGGCAGGACTTGCGCGAGGAGGCTAGCCGCGGTCTCGCCGATGCGGATAGCATGCGCTAAAGACGAAACGAGCAACACGGGAGGAGAAGATGATCGGGAAACTTAATCGTGTTAGCGTCCTTGCCACCTTCCTGATTTCGCTGCTGGCGGCGGTGCCGGCCTCGGCGCTCGACACGATCAAGGTTGCGGACGCGCAGAAGGGCTTCTGGGACACCGCCTTCGTCTTCCTGGGACAGGAGCGCGGCTTCTTCAAGGAGCAGGGGATCGAGCTCGACATCCAATGGACGGAGGGCGGCGCCGAGACGCAGCAGGCCGTGATCACCGGCAGCTTCGACGTGGGTCTTGCGACGGGATTGCTCGGCGTCGTCAGCGCCTACGCCAAGGGCGCGCCGATCGTGCTCCTGAGCTCGGAGATGACCGGCGCCTCCGATCTTCTCTGGTACGTGCGCGCGGACAGTCCCATCAAGAGCCTCGCTGACATCGAGGGGAAGACCATCGCGTTCTCGCGGCCGGGCTCCTCGAGCAACCAGATCGCGGCGGCGCTGGTGAAGCTCTCCGGCAAGAGCGCGAAGCTCGTCTCGACCGGTGGCGCGCCCGCGACGCTGACGCAGGTGATGTCCGGACAGATCGACGTCGGCTGGTCGGCGGTGCCGGGGCCGCTGGAGCTGGTGAACGAAGGCAAGCTCCGGGTGATCGCCGTCGGCAATGACGCCCCCGGCGCCGCCGGCCAGACGGTCAGGGTCAACATCACCAACGCCACCATGCTCAACACGCGCCGCGACGTGCTCCGCCGGTTCCTCGTCGCTTACCAGAAGACGATCGACTGGGCCTATGGCAGCCCCGAGGTGCTCCAGGACTACGGCAAATTCGCGAGCGTGAAGCCCGAGACGGTGGAGCTGCTGCGCTCGAAATATCTGCCGAAATCGGCGGTCGCGCTCAACCGGATGGAGGGCCTCGACGCGACCATGCGCGAGGCGGTCGAAGCCAAGCGGCTCGAGAGGCCGCTCACGCCGGAGCAGCAGGCGGACTTGCTGAAGCCCATGCAGGAGCTCACGAAAGACCTGGCGAAGTAGCCGTGAAGGGCTGGGCGCCGGCGCTTGCAGGTGCCGGCGCGGTTCTCTCGCTCGCGGCCTTGCTCCAGGCGGCAATCGCACTGGGCTGGGTCTCGCGCTTCGCGGTGGCGCCGCCTTCGGAAGTCGTCGCCGCGCTTCCCTCCCTGATCGAGAGCGAGGGGCTCGCCGCAGCCTTCCTCTCGACCTTCGGATCGACCTTCGCCGCGGCCGCCATTGCCGCCGCGGTCGGCATTCCCATGGGCTATCTGCTCTATCGCTTCCGCCGCCTCGACCGCGCCTGGGAGAGCTGGATCGGCGCGCTGTTCTCGGCGCCGATGGTGCTGCTCTATCCGGCCTTTCTCGTGATTTTCGGGAGATCGGCGCTGGTCGGGATCGCGATGGGCGCGGTCGTCGCCTCTATCCCCGTCATCCTCAAGACGCGCGAGGGCTTCCTCGGGGTCGCGCCCGTGCTAATAAAGGTCGCTCGATCCTTCGGCGCCGATGAGCGGACCGTCTTCGCGAAAGTGTTGCTGCCGGGAGCGCGCGCGGCGATCTTCACGGGCCTGCGGCTTGCGCTGATCTACGCCATGATCAACGTCGTGGGGATCGAGTTCTTGGCCAATCTCGGCGGGCTCGGCTATCTCGTCGGCGAGATGTTCGACCGCTACGAGATCGCCTCGATGTACGCGGCGACCCTCTGCGTGATCCTCGCGAGCGCGCTCTTCTATCTCCTGACGGGCCGGCTCGAGCGCTGGCTTTCCTCGCGATGAGCGTGCTCGCGATACGCGCGGCGACGCTCCTCGCGATCTGGGCGGCCTGGGAGGCGGTCGCGCGCTCCGGTCTCGTCTATGAGGGCATCGTGCCCTCCTCGCTCGCGGTCGCGGCATCGATATTCCGCCAGCTCTCGGAGCAGGCGATCTACCTCGACGCGCTCCAGACGGCCTACGAGGTCGTCGCCGGATTCGCGGTGGGCAGCGCCGCCGGCGCGAGCACGGGCCTTCTCCTGGGCGCGCGCCGCTTCGCGGATCGGGCGGCCGCGCCCTATGTGCAGGGCCTCGCGGCGACGCCCAAGATCGTCTTCCTGCCGATCCTGATGCTGGCGCTCGGCGTCGGCGCGGGGTCGAAGATCGGCATGGGCGCGCTCTCGGCATTCTTTCCGGTTCTGATCGCGACCGCCGAGGGGATGCAGGGCGTCAACCCCGTCCTCCTCCGCGTCGCGCGCAGCTTCAACGCCTCGGGATTGCAGATCGTGCGGACGGTCCTGATGCCCTCGCTGGTCGAGCCCATCCTCACGGGCATGCGTCTCGGCCTCGGCGTGGCCGTCGTGGGCGTGCTGCTCGCGGAGATAAAATTCGCGAAGGCCGGGCTCGGCCATCTCGCGATCCAGCACTACAACTTCTACCGCACCGCGGACATGTACGCAGTCCTGCTCATCACTTTCGCCTTGGCGCTCGCGGCCAACGCGCTGATGGGAGCCGCCGGCCGCCGCCTTCTGCGGCGACGGCGCTGAGGCTCAGGCCTCCGCGTCCGGCTGCTTCTCGGGAAAGGCACGCTCGATCGCGGGGACCGCGCGGCAGGTCTCGAAGATGCGCATGATCGTGGGATAGGGCTTCAGATCGAAGCTCGGATAGCGCTTGGCGTTCGTCACCTGCGGGACGAGGCAGCAATCCGCGAGGCCCGGCGCGTCGCCGTGGCAGAAGCGCCCCGTCGCGCGCTCGTGCGCTAGACGCTGCTCGATCGCGTCGAAGCCGAGCTTGATCCAATGATTGAACCAGGTCTCGACGGTCTTCTCGTCGTGACCCAGGGGGCTGGCGAGGTAGCGGAGCACGCGCAGGTTGTCGATCGGGTGGATGTCGCAGGCGATCATCTGCGAGAGCGAGCGCACGCGCGCGCGCTCGCCCGGTGTCGCCGGCAGAAGCGGCGGCTTCGGGTGCGTCTCGTCCAGGTACTCGATGATCGCGAGGGACTGGCTCACGATCTCCGCGCCGTCCTCGAGCGCCGGCACCAGCGCCGAGGGATTGAGCTTCAGATAGGCCGCGGAGAACTGCTCGTTCCTGCGCAGGTGGTAGGACGCCTGGTCGTAGGCGATGCCCTTGAGGCCGAGCGCGATCCGCACGCGGAACGCGGCCGAGGAGCGGAAATATCCGTGGAGCTTCATGAGCGCGCCTCCCGATTTCTCATTTACGGCGGGCCGATCCTAGCCGCTGCCTGCGCGAATTCAACCGGGCGTTCCGTATTTCGCGACCTTCTGGTCGATCGCGCCGAAGATCGAGCGGCCCTCGGCGTCGAGCATCTCGATGCGGACCCGGTCGCCGAACTTGAGGAAAGGCGTGACGGGCGCGCCGGTCTCGATGGTCTCGATCATGCGCCGCTCCGCGATGCAGGAGGAGCCGGCGCCGGGGGCGCGGTTCGAGACCGTGCCGGAGCCGAGAACCGTTCCGGCCTCGAGCTCGCGCGTCCTCGCGGCATGCGCGATCAAGGTCGGGAAGTCGAAGTTCATGTCCTCGCCCGCATTGGGCTTGCCGAAGAGCGAGCCATTGACGCGGCTCAGGAGCGGCAGGCGCACGGTGCGGCCGTCCCAGGCGGCGCCGAGCTCGTCGGGCGTGACGGCGACCGGCGAGAAGGCGGTCGCGGGCTTGCCGTGCAAAAACCCGAAGCCCTTCGCGAGCTCCGGCGGGATGAGATTGCGGAGGCTCACGTCGTTGACGAGCATGACGAGCTTGACGTGCGAGCCTGCCTCCGACGCGGGGATCCCCATGGGGACGTCGTCGAGGACGACCGCGACCTCGCTCTCGAAGTCGATGCCTGAGGCCTCGTCGGCCGCGAGGATGTCGTCGGTCGGGCCGATGAAACTGTCGGAGCCGCCCTGGTACATCAGGGGATCGCCATAGAGGCTCTGCGGCATCTCCGCCTTCCGCGCGCGGCGCACTAGCTCGGCGTGATAGAGATAGGCCGAGCCATCAAGCCATTGATAGGCGCGCGGCAACGGCGCCGCGGCGAGCGCGGCGTCGAAGGGCTCGGCCCTCGCGACACCGCCCTCCTCGATCCGCGCGGAGATCTCCCGGAGCGCCGGCTCGGCGCGCGGCCAGCGGTCGAGCGCCGCCTGCAGACTTGCGGCAACCTCCGGCACCGGAACGCACCGCCTGAGATCCCCGCTCACCACGACGAGGGTGCCGTCGCGGCCGCCGCGCTTCAGCGAGGCGAGCTTCACGAGGCCTCGCCGCGCCAGGAGCTCACGTATTCCGCGACCTCCACGCCCGCCGGCAGCTTTGCGATCTCGAGCGCGTCGCGCGCGTCCAGCATGACCGCGACCTCGTCGGTCTCGCCCTTCTTGGGCGCGAAGGCGCCCTTGAGCGCCTTCGGATGCGGCCCGTGCGGGAAGCCGCAGGGATGCAGCGTCACCATTCCCGCGTGGATGTTGTCGCGCGAGAAGAAATTGCCCTGGTGATAGAAGAGCACCTCGTCGAAATCGTCGTTCGAATGGAAGAACGGCACCTTGAGCGCGCCGGGATCGCTCTCGAAGGGCCGCGGTACGAAGGTGCAGACGACGAAGCGGCTCGCGAGGAAGGTCGTGTGCGCCGACGGCGGCAGATGAACGCGATGGCTCATGAGCGGGCGGATGTCGCGCCAATTCAATTTGACCGGCGCGAGATCGCCGTGCCAGCCGACGGCGTCGAGCGGATTGTAGGGATAGGTAATGGTGGAGATCTGGCCGCGGCGTTTCACGCGCACCTGCCATTCCTCGCGCTTTCCCGCGGGCGTCTGCTGCGCCTTGAAGGCGTCGTCGATCGCGGGCACCTCGAGCACGGCCGGATCGAAGATCGCGTGCCCGCCCACGAGCCCCTTCTCCGGGAGGCGATAGCTCTCGTTGGTGGCCTCGATCATGAGGATTGTGGCGGCGCCCCCGCATTCGACGCGCCACTGCGCGCCGCGCGGCAGCACGACGTAGTCGCCCTCGCGGAAGCTCAGACGGCCCCAGTCGCAGAAGAGCTCGCCCTCGCCGGCATGCACGAAGAGCAGCTCGTCGCCGTCGCCGTTGCGCACGAGGTGATCCATCTTGCCGCTGGTGCGCCAGAGCCGGTAGCGCAGATGCGCGTTGAAGAGCACCTCGTCGGCGCTCCAGGGGGAGGAGGCCATCGTATTGAGCTTCGTGAGGTCGAAGGCGCGCGGGCGGAGCGGCCCCTCCCAGTCGATCCAGCCCGTGGGCGGATGCGCGTGATACATCTGCGTCGCCGGGCCGAAGAAACCCTCCTTGCCGAGCTCGCGCTCGTAGGTGCCCTCGGGCAGGTCGGCGTGTGCCTGCCGCGAGCTCTTGCCGGCGGTGCGGGGGAAGCTGATCCAGGTCTTCATCGTTTCTCCTTGGCGTCGAGGACGCCGCGGCGGATTTGGTCGAGCTCGATCGATTCGAAGAGCGCGCGGAAATTGCCCTCGCCGAAGCCCTCGTTGCCCTTGCGCTGGATGATCTCGAAGAAGATCGGGCCGATCACGGTGTCCGTGAAGATCTGCAGCAGCAGCCCGCCGCCCTCGGTCGGCGCGCCGTCGACGAGGATGCGATTCTGCCGCAGGCGCGCGAGATCCTGCGAGTGGCCGGGAAGGCGCGCATCCACCTGCTCATAGTAGGTGTCCGGCACGCCCATGAAGCCGACGCCGCGCTCGCGCAACGCCTCGACCGTTGCGAAGACGTCGTCGGTCGCGAGCGCGATGTGCTGGATACCCTCGCCGCGATAGGCCGCGAGGTATTCCGCGATCTGCGACTTGTCGTCGGCGCTCTCGTTGATGGGAATGCGGATCTTGCCGCAGGGGCTGGTCATTGCCCGCGAGCGCAGACCCGTGAGCTTGCCCTCTATGTCGAAGTAGCGGACCTCGCGGAAGTTGAAGAGGTCCTCGTAGAACTTCGCCCAGAGCGCCATCCGGCCCCGATGGACGTTGTGCGTGAGGTGGTCGACGCCTGTGAGGCCGACGCCCCGGGGCCGCGCCTCGACGCCCGGGAGCGGCACGAAGTCCACGTCGTAGATCGTATGGTCGCCGTAGCGGTGGACGAGGTAGATGAGACTGCCGCCGATCCCCTCGATCGCGGGAATGTTGAGCTCCATGGGGCCGACTTTGCCGTGGACGGGCCTGGCGCCGAGCGCGATCGCGCGCTCGTAGGCGCTGGCAGCGTCGCGCACGCGGAATGCGATCGCGCAGACGGAGGGGCCGTGCAATCGCGCGAAGGCCTGCGCGAAGCTTTCGGGCTCGGCATTGACGACGAAGTTCACGTCGCCCTGGCGGTAGAGCGTCACCTTCTTGGAGCGGTGCCGCGCCACGGCGGCGAAGCCCATGCTCTCGAAGAGACGCCCGAGCGCCGCGGTGTCGGGGCCTGTGTATTCCACGAACTCGAAACCGTCGGTTCCCATGGGGTTTTCCCAGAGATCGCGGGGGGCGACGGCCGATTGGGTCTTGACGGCTTCCGTCATGCCCAGCAATTTAGTTTCAAATGAAACGAAAGCCAAGCCCCCGCAGGGCCGCCCTTGCAGGCGGGCTCATTCTGGAAGATTTCCTGCCCTATCGGCTTTCTGTGCTGATGCTCCGCATATCGAATGCGATCGCGCGGAGCTACGAGCGGCGGTTCCGGCTGACGGTGCCGGAATGGCGGGTGATGGCGGTGCTGGGACGCTTCGGCCCGCTCTCCGCGATGGGCGTTGCCGAGAAGACGCAGATGGACAAGGTGCGCGTGAGCCGCGCGGTGGCGCGGCTCGTCGCCTCCGGCCGGGTGAGCCGGCGCACCGATCCCGCGGACCGCCGGCGCTCGGTCCTCGCCCTCACCGCGGAAGGCCGCGCCGTCCACCGCAAGATCGTGCCGCATGCACGCCGCGTCGAGGCGCGGCTTCTCGCGGGCCTCGCGCCCACGGAGCGGAGCCAGCTCGACCGGCTCGTCGCGAAGCTCGAGGCGCGAGCGGAGACGCCTTTCGTCGCGGAAGCGGAATGACGGTGCGTCCTTCGACGCACTTCGCTTGCTCAGGATGAGGTGAATCTCCCTTGAAATTCTCAAATCTTCCTCATCCTGAACAAGCGACCGCAGGGAGCGCGTTGAAGGACGCACGGTTGGACCGCAGCCGTTTGCCCCTCCCCTGCCCCCCTGCTATAAGGCGCGGACGCTCAACGCCCGACCTCGGGGGATGCCGGTGGCACGCGCGACGATCCTCATCTTGAACGGCCCCAACCTCAACATGCTCGGCATCCGAGAGCCGCACATCTACGGCTCGAGCACGCTCGCGGACATCGAGGCCGCGTGCACCGAGCGCGCGGGCGAGCTCGAGCTCGACATCGATTTCCGCCAGTCCAATCACGAGGGCCAGATCGTGGACTGGATCCAAGAGGCGCGCGGCAGCGCCGACGGCATTATCCTCAATCCCGCGGGCTTCACCCACACCTCCGTCGCGATCCATGACGCGATCAAGGCCGCGGGCGTGCCGACGATCGAGGTCCATCTCTCGAACATCCATCGCCGCGAGGAATGGCGGCACCACTCCTACATCAGCCTGGTCGCCGATGGCGTGATCATGGGACTGGGCCCGCAGGGCTACCTGCTGGCGCTGGACGCCCATGCACGCATGCTCGATGCCGCCGCCGACAAGAGCGCCTGAACGGGAGCACCGCTTACATGCCAAATCGAAGCGACCTCGCCGTCGACGCCGAGCTCGTCCGCCAATTGGCGGCGCTCCTGGAGGAGACCGGCCTCACGGAGATCGAGTACGCCTACAAGGACCGCCGCATCCGCGTCGCGCGGAACGTCGTGACCGCCGTCGCGGCGGCACCGGGCGCAGCTCCCGCGCCCGCGCCCAGCGAGGCGCCGGAGAAGGCCGCGACGGTGGCGCCCGTCGATCACCCCGGCGCCATCAAGTCGCCGATGGTCGGCACCGCCTACATCGCGCCGCAGCCGGACCAGCCGCCCTTCGTCAAGCTCGGCGACAAGGTGACGGAAGGCCAAGTGCTGCTGATCGTCGAGGCCATGAAGGTGATGAACCAGATCCGCGCGCCCAGGCCCGGCCGCGTCGCCGAGGTCCTCGTCGCCGATGGCGCGCCGGTCGAGTACGGCCAGATCCTGATGGTCGTGGAATAGCGGACGGCCGCGCCGATGTTCGAGAAGATCCTCATCGCCAACCGCGGCGAGATTGCGCTGCGCATCCACCGCGCCTGCCGTGAGATGGGGATCAAGACCGTGGCCGTGCATTCGACGGCCGACGCCGCGGCGATGCACGTGCGGCTCGCCGACGAGAGCGTCTGCATCGGCCCGCCGCCCGCGCGCGAGAGCTATCTCAACATCCCCGCGATCCTCTCGGCGGCGCGCATCACCGGCGTCGACGCGATCCACCCGGGCCTCGGCTTCCTGGCGGAGAATCCGGGCTTCGCGGAGATGGTGGAGGAGCACGGCTTCGTCTTCATCGGCCCCAGCGTCGAGCACATCCGCACGATGGGCGACAAGGTGGCGGCGAAGCGCGCGGCGATCGAGCTCGGTATCCCCGTGGTGCCCGGCTCCGTGGGCGGCGTCGACACGCTCGAGCACGCGATCGCCGAGGCGAAGCGGATCGGCTATCCCGTCCTCATCAAGGCGGCGGGCGGCGGCGGCGGGCGCGGCATGCGGGTTGCGCGCGACGAGGCGGCGCTCGCGGAGATGCTGCCGGCGGCGCAGCGGGAATCCGCGGCCTTCTTCGCCAATGCCGAGGTCTATCTCGAGCGGCACCTGTCGCATCCCCGGCACATCGAGGTGCAGGTCCTCGGCGACGGCCAGGGCGGCGTGATCCACCTCGGCGAGCGCGACTGCTCGCTGCAGCGCTCGCACCAGAAGGTGCTGGAGGAGACGCCGTCCCCCGCGCTCAACGCGGAAGAGCGCGCCTCGCTCGGCGCGATCGTCACCGGCGCGATGACGAAGCTCGGCTACAAGAGCGCGGGCACGGTCGAGTTCCTTTTCGAGGACGGCAAGTTCCACTTCATCGAGATGAACACGCGGCTCCAGGTCGAGCACCCGATCTCAGAGATGGTGAGCGGGATCGACATCGTGCGCGAGCAGATCCGCATCGCCTCCGGCGCGCCGCTGGGATACCGCCAGCAGGACGTGACCCTCGCGGGCCACGCGATAGAGTGCCGCATCAACGCCGAGCATCCCGAGACCTTCGTGCCCTCGCCCGGCACCGTCACCGGCTACCACGCCCCCGGAGGGCTCGGCGTGCGCGTCGACAGCGCTCTCTATCAGGGCTATACGGTGCCGCCCCAATACGACAGCCTCGTCTCCAAGCTCATCGTCTACGGCGCGAGCCGCAACGAGTGCCTGATGCGGCTGCGGCGCGCGCTCGAGGAGTACGTGATCACCGGCATCGACACCACGATCCCGCTCCACCAGCGCCTCATCGCCGCTCCCGACTTCGTCAACGGCGACTACGACGTGCATTGGCTGGAGAGATTCCTCGGCCGCTGATTCCCTCTCCCGCGCCGCGCGCGGGAGAGGGTCGGGGCCCATTGCGAGGCAATGGGAGGGTGAGGGTGTTTCCATGTGCTAGGCTTTCGACGATGTCGTGCCTGCGGCTTCCGCCCTCACCCTCCCGTCGCTCCGCGACGGGCCCCAACCCTCTCCCGCCTGCGGCGGGAGAGGGAAAATCCTATGATTGAACTAACTCCCGAGCTGCTGCTGCGCGCCTATGCGGCGGGGCTTTTCCCGATGGCGGAATCGGCGGAGGAGCCTGAGCTTTTCTGGGTCGATCCGGACCCGAGGGGCGTATTGCCGCTGACGCGTTTCCACTTGCCGCGGCGGCTCAAGCGCACAGTGCGCGCGGGGCCCTACGAGGTCCGCGTCGACACCGCTTTCGCCGAGGTCATGCGCGGCTGCGCGGAGCCCACGCAGATACGGCCCAAGACCTGGATCAACGACGAGATCTTCCGCCTCTACGAGGCGCTCTTCGAGCGCGGCTTCGCGCACAGCGTCGAGGCGTGGCAGGAGGGCGAGCTAGTGGGCGGCCTCTACGGCGTTGCCCTCCGCGGCGCGTTTTTCGGCGAGAGCATGTTCAGCCGCGCGCGCGACGCGAGCAAGGTAGCGCTCGTGCATCTCGCTGCGCGGCTCGTCCGCGGGCGCTTCAGGCTTCTCGACACGCAATTCGTGACCGAGCATCTCCGCCGTTTCGGCGCCATCGAGATCGCGCGCGGCGAATACCGCCGCTTGCTCGAGGAGGCGCTCGGCGTCGACGCCTATTTCCCCGGAGTCCTGGAGGAGGACCCCGTCGCGGTCTTGCAGTCGAGCAGAGTCACGTCGTAGATCGGGTCCTCCATCGCCGAGAGCGCCGGGCTCGAGGCGAACATCCAGCCGCTGAAGAGGCGCAGCGGAGCCGAGCCCGGCTCCTGCGGATGGACCTCGTCGATCTCGAGGAAGGCGTTCGTATTCGGCGGCTCCTCCGGCGGCGCCTTGTTGCAGGCGCGGACGGTGACGCGGAGCGTGCCGAAGCTCACGGTCTCGCCGATCGGCGCCTCGAAGCGGGTGACCCGCGCGGTCGTCTTGTCGAGCCCCTGCAGCACCGCCACCGTCGGTCCCGCGGGTGCCGCCGGAGGCTGCGGCGGCTTTTGCGCCAGCGCGGGGAGCGAGACGAGGAGCGCCAAGCTCAGGAAAAGTGCAGGTTTGATCATCAGACCATTCTGACTGCGGGAGTGTGGCAATAGCGTGGCGTCACGCGCCGCGGATGAAGTGGAGGGACTGGAAGGCCTTGCGGAAGGCGATGACGTCAGGCTGCACCCGCTCGGGTTCCTCCCCCTCGATCCAGACTCGCGCGATGAGGCGCGCGATCGGGGGCATGTCCTTGGGTGTCAGTCCCCAGCGCGTCACTTCCTGCGTACCGATGCGGATGCCGTTGAGGTCGCCGGCGACCGGCGGCAGCGGCAGGCCGATCCCGCAGAGGAGCAGGTTCGCGCGCGCCAGACGCTTCGAGGCGCGCTGACCGCCGCCGAGGCCTGCCGCGGGAACTGCGAGATGATGGCTCTCGGTGTAGCCGCGACCCGCGACGCTCTGCACCGGCAGGCCCTCCGCCGCGAGCGCCGCGCCCAGCGCCTTCGCGTTCTCGATGCACATGGCGGCATAAGCGCGGCCGTGCTCCAGGAGGTCGAGCGTGCTGAGCGCGAGCGCGGCGGTCTTGCCGAGATCGAAATTCGCGGTCATTCCGGGAAAGGCGATGGCGTCGAGGCGCTCCGCGAGCTGCGCATCCGTCGTAAGCACGACGCCCGAGGGCGGGCCGCCATAGGCTTTGTATGTCGACATCGTCAAGATCTGCGCGCCTTCCGCGAGCGGCGCCTGGAAGCGCCCGCCCGCAACGATGCCGCCCATATGCGCGGCGTCGTAGAGGAGATAGGCTCCAACCTCGTCCGCGATCGCGCGCATCTCGCGGACCGGATAGGGAAAGAGGCAGAGCGAGCCCGCGGCGGTGATGAGCTTCGGCCGCAGGCGCTTCGCCTCCGCGCGCAGCCGGTCGAGATCGACGTTCATGGTGGCGGCGTCGTGGGGCACTGGATGCGTCTCGATCCCGTAGAGCCCGGCGACGCCCGCGCGATGATGCGTGACATGGCCGCCGAGCTCGGGCGGGAACGCCATGATGCGGTCGCCCGCCTTGCAGATCGCCATGAAGGCATAGAGGTTCGCGAGCGCGCCCGAGCCCACGCGGATCTCGGCGTAGGGCGCGCCGAAGAGCCGTCGCACCAGCCCTTCCGTCACCACCTCGATCTGCTCCGCGAACTCCATCCCCATCTCGTACTTGTCGCCAGGATGGCCGAGCGAGGGCCGATTGCCGAGCGAGCGCGCCATCAGCGCCGCCGCGCGTGGGTTCATCACGTTGGTGCCGGCATTGAGTCCGACGCTCTCGCGGTCCATGTGCCGCTCGTGCGCGTCGACGAGCCGCATCACCTCGGCCTCGATGCGATCGGCGTCGCCCGCGAGAAGCCGCGCCTCGGCCTCCGCCACGACGCGCCTGCACTCCGGCGCGAGCCAGGGTTTTTCGCTGACATGCGAGGTATCCATTGCCGCCGGCCTCCGACCGCCGCAGGGAATCCGAGTTTAGCTCTTTTGTAGCGGGACAAACGCGCCAAATTCGCTGTGCGCCGCACGCAAACCTGCCCCGCATCCACCTCTCTGAGGCTTGCGGCGGAATTTCCAGCGTGCCTAGCTTAGGCGCGCGGCGATGCACGTCATCCGTCGCCTGAGCCAACGACGAGGACGCCCGCCCGCATGACCTCCCATGCTCCGGAATCGCGTTACGCCTGGCAGCGCCTTTGCGTCTCCGTGCTGATCGGCACGACCGGGGCTGTGGGGCTTTGGTCGGCGATCGTGGCGCTCCCTGCCGTGCAGGCGGAATTCGGGGTGGATCGCGGTAGCGCCTCGATCCCCTACACCACCACCATGATCGGCGCGGCGCTCGGCGGCGTCCTCATGGGGCGGATCGCGGACCGAAGGGGGATCGTGCTCCCCATCGTCATCGGTGCGCTCGCGCTCGGCAGCGGCTATGCGATTGCCTCCCGTACGACGAGCATCTGGCAGTTCGCGATCGTGCAGGGGGCGCTGATCGGGTTCCTGGGCTCCGCGGCGGTATTCGGGCCGCTCATCGCGGACATCTCGCATTGGTTCACACGCAATCGCGGCAAGGCCCTCGCGATCTGCGCGAGCGCCAGCTATCTCGCGGGCACGGTCTGGCCGCCGATCATCGAGCACGCGATCAGTACCTGGGGCTGGCGCGCGACCCATCTCGGTATCGGCGCCTTCTGCGTTGCGACCATGCTGCCGCTGAGCCTCTTCCTCCGGCCGCGCGCACCGGTTCAGCACGAGCCTCCGGCCGCGGTATCCGTGCGGAGCGCGCTCAGGATCTCGCCCAACCTCGTGCAGATCATGCTGGTGATCGCGGGCTTCTCCTGCTGCGTCGCGATGTCCATGCCGCAGGTCCACATCGTCGCTTATTGCGGCGACCTCGGCTACGGCCCCGCGCGCGGCGCGGAGATGCTCTCGCTCATGCTGGGCTTCGGCGTGGTGAGCCGGCTGATCTCCGGCTGGATCTCCGACCGGATCGGCGGCGTGCCGACGATGCTCGTGGGCTCGGCGCTGCAATGCCTCGCCTTGGTGTTCTACCTGCCCTTCAACGGGCTCGTCTCGCTCTACGTCGTCTCCGCCCTCTTCGGGCTCTCGCAGGGTGGCATCGTCCCGAGCTACGCGATGATCGTGCGCGAGTATTTTCCGGCGCAGGACGTAGGTGCGCGCTTCGGCACGGTGCTGATGGCGACGATCATCGGCATGGCCGCGGGCGGCTGGATGTCAGGCGCAGTCTTCGATTGGACCGGCTCCTACCAGGCAGCCTTCCTCAACGGCATCCTCTGGAATCTTCTCAACGCCTCGATCGCCCTATGGCTCCTCCGCCAGCCCCGCGGCCGGCCGGTGCACGCGTGATGGCGATCTCTTAAGCGGCGAAGCCGCAATCCCTTCGTCAGCGTCCACTGCGCATCCTCCGCGTCCTCTGCGCGAAACGATTTTCGCGCGGTGGGCGCTGTGGTTGCGCAGTGGACGCTGAGGAATCGATCACGGCTTCTTGTAGGGATTCACCAGGCTCCGCGCCAGTTGCTCCAGCACCGCGCGGAATTGGGCCTCGTCGCAGCCCATGAGGACGGCGTCCTCGAGCGCCTCCTGCGCCATCTCCTGGATTTCCGTGAGGTTCTCGTTCAGGACCTTGATCTTGTCGAGACAGGAGACGGGCTCGCCCTCCGGCGTGAGCCAGCGCGGGAATTGCGGCTTCGGCGGCTTCTTCATTTCGGCTGGTCGGAGCCGCCTTCCTTCTTGCTACCGGTCTGGCTGAACATGTACTTGCCGATGAGCTCCTCGAGATTCATCGGCGGCAGCGTGTGCTCGACGACGCCGCCCGGCGGAATGATCGCGTCCTCGTTGCCGGGCTCGAGCAGCACGAAATTGTCGCCGAGAAGCGAGGTCGAGGTGATGTGGGCGACCGAATCCTTAGGGAGCTTGACCTTCGTGTCGACGTTGAGCACGAGCACCCCGAGGAAGGTCTTGGGGTCGAGGGTCACGCTGACGACCTGGCCGACCTTGACGCCGCTCACGCGGACGTCGCTCCCGGCGCGGATGCCGTCGACGCGGTCGAAGCGGGCGATGAGGTCGTAGCCCCCGCTCGCCTGCACCTGGCTCGTGGTGTACGCGAAGTAAAGAAACACTGCGGCAACCACCAGGACCACCGCGCCCATCACGGTTTCGACGGCGTTGCGACTCATGGCTCTGGCTTCCTCTCGGTTTGGCTCGGATCGGGGGCGCCGCCGGTCACTCCGGCTGCCACGGCTCGTAGTCGCCGGTGCTGCGCGCGCGCTGGCCGCCCTTCAGGACCGAGCCCGGCGGACGATAGGCGAGGGGCGTACCCGTGAGATTGGGGAGGTGCGGCTTCTGCCAGGCGTATGTCGGCTTGCCGCCGTCGGCGGGCACCTCGTTCACGGTGTGATGCAGCCAGCCGTGCCACTCCGGCGGCACCTTCGAGGCCTCGGCCTCGCCCTTGTAGAGGACCCAGCGGCGCTCCCGGCTGTCGAAGCCGCCGCCGCGCCGCAGCTTCCGTCCGGGCTTCTCGCGGAAATAGCGATTGCCGAACTGGTCGACTCCGACGAGCTCGCCCCTGAGCCACGTGAACAGCCGCGTACCGATGCTCATTCCGTCTGCGCCTGATATAGAAGAGGGCGCGACTATGGCACCGCCCGACAGTTCCCGTCCAGTCCCCGCTCCCTCCGCCGTTGCAGGCCTCGCGCTCATGGCGCTCTCGGCCACGAGCTACGGCGCGATTCCGATCTTCGCCCGGCTCGCCTACGCCGCAGAGGCGACGCCGCTCACCCTGCTCGCGCTCCGCTACGTCGCGGCGACGGCGGCGCTGGCGGCTGGCCTGCACTTGGCGGGGCGGCCGCTGCTCCTCCCGCGGAAGCGCCGATTTGCGGGGGTCGTCACGGGCGTCCTCTTCGCGATCTTGGCCTACACCTATCTCGCGGCCATTCGCGTGATCCCCGTGAGCTCCGCCGTCCTCCTCTTCTTCACCTATCCGGTGCTGGTGACGCTCCTGGGCTGGTTGCGCGGCGACGGGCTTTCGCTGCGCAGGGCGCTCGCGGTGCTGGCGGCGTTCCTCGGCCTGGCGCTCGCGCTCGGGGTCGAGATCGTCGAGCTCGATCCGCTCGGCGTCGGCCTCGCGAGCCTGGGCTCGCTCACCTATACCTTCGGCATCTTCTATTTCGGCCGCGCCACCACCGGCACCGATCCCATGACCGTGAGCCTGCAGGCAATGGCGACCTGCGCCGCGATCTTCGCGCCGCTTGCGATCCTCCGCGGCGAGTTCCTCCCGCCGGACTCGGCGCTCGGAATTCTCGGCGCGCTCGGCGTCGTCGTGACGTATTTCGTGGGCCTGATCGCTTTCTTCGGCGCCTTGCCGCGCATCGGGCCGATCAAGACAGCGCTGCTGTCGCAGCTCGAGCCGGTCGTCAGCATTCTCGCGGCGATGATCGTCCTTAGGGAGGAACTCGGCACGGCCCAGGGCCTGGGGATCGCTCTGGTGCTGGGAGCGCTCCTGGTGCTTGCGCGCTGAGGAGTTCCGCGGATTTCCGCCAGAGCCAGGGCGGGAGTCTCCATACTAAAACAACATCTATGAAAAAAATGTGACCTAACCCCAAAATCTTGTTGCAGCGGATTCCGGATGTGGCACCCTATGCCACATCTTGTGTCCGTTGAATGCGCGTACCGCAAAATATGCCGGGGCCCGAGCGAACCGGCGTAGCGCGGAAGTGTCGGCGGATGCGGCAGCAAGCAAGTTGATTTCGCGGGGGAAACGATGCGGGTCGAGCGACGCTTCACCAAGGCCGGGCAGGACGCTTACGCAACGATCGAGTTCAAGACGGCGACGAGCGAGATCCGCAATCCCGACGGCTCGCGGGTGTTCCACCTGCCGGACATCGAGGTGCCGGCGGCCTGGAGTCAGGTCGCGAGCGACATCCTCGCGCAAAAATATTTTCGGAAGGCCGGCGTCCCGCGGAAGCTCAAGGCGGTGGCGGAGGCGGACGTTCCGGCCTGGCTCTGGCGCAAGGTCGCCGACGACGCCGCGCTGACGGATGTGCCGGCGGAGAGGCGCACGGGGTCCGAGACGAGCGCCAAGCAGGTCTTCGACCGTCTCGCGGGCACCTGGACCTACTGGGGCTGGAAGGGCGGCTACTTCGACCAGGAGGAGGACGCGCGCGCCTTCTACGACGAGCACCGCTATATGCTCGCGATGCAGATGGGGGCGCCGAACTCGCCGCAGTGGTTCAACACCGGCCTCCACTGGGCCTACGGCATCGACGGGCCCGCGCAGGGCCACTACTACGTCGACTATCGCACCGGCGAGCTCGTGGCCTCTGAGAGCGCCTACGAGCATCCGCAGCCGCACGCCTGCTTCATCCAGTCCGTCGCCGACGACCTCGTGAACGAGGGCGGCATCATGGACCTCTGGGTCCGCGAGGCGAGACTCTTCAAGTACGGGTCCGGCACCGGCTCGAACTTCTCGAAGCTCCGCGGCGAGAACGAGCGCCTTTCCGGCGGCGGCAAGTCCTCGGGGCTGATGAGCTTTCTCAAGATCGGCGACCGCGCGGCGGGCGCCATCAAGTCCGGCGGCACCACGCGGCGCGCGGCCAAGATGGTGACGGTCGACATCGACCACCCGGACATCGAGGCCTACATCGACTGGAAGGTGATCGAGGAGCAGAAGGTGGCGGCGCTGGTCGCGGGCTCGAAGCTCGCGCAGCGCCATCTCAATCTCATCATGGCCGCCTGCCACGGGCCCGAGGCAGAGCCGCTCGGGACCGGCGCCTACGATCCCCGCAGGAACCCCGCCCTCAAGCGCGAGGTGAAGGCCGCGCGCCGCGCGATGATCCCCGAGAACTACGTGCAGCGCGTGATGCAATTCGCGCAGCAGGGCTATGAGAAGATCGACTTCCGGACCTACGACACCGATTGGGACAGCGAGGCCTATCTCACGGTCTCCGGGCAGAACTCGAACAATTCGGTCCGCGTCTCGAACGAGTTCCTGGCTCGCGTCGCGGCCGACGAGGACTGGCAGCTCACGCGCCGCGTCGACGGCAAGGTGCACAAGACGCTGAAGGCGCGCGAGCTCTGGGAGAAGATCGCGCATGCGGCATGGGCGAGCGCGGACCCAGGGCTCCAATACGACACCACCATCAACGAGTGGCATACCTGCCCCGAGAGCGGGCGCATCAACGCGTCCAACCCCTGCTCGGAGTACATGTTCCTCGACGACACCGCCTGCAACCTCGCCTCGCTCAACCTGCTGGCGTTCCGTAAGGCGGACGGGCGCTTCGACATCGAGTCCTACGTGCACGCCGTCAGGCTCTGGACGGTGGTGCTGGAAATCTCGGTGCTGATGGCGCAGTTCCCCTCGCGGGAGATCGCCGAGCTCTCCTACGAGTTCCGTACGCTCGGTCTAGGCTACGCCAATATCGGCGGGCTCCTGATGGCCTCGGGTCTCGGCTACGACAGCGCCGAGGGCCGCGCTTATTGCGCGGCGCTGACGGCGATCATGACGGGCATCTCCTATGCGACCTCCGCGGAGATGGCGGGCGAGCTCGGCGCCTTCCCCGCCTTCGGCGAGAACCGCGAGGCGATGCTGCGGGTGATCCGCAACCACCGCCGCGCCGCCTACGGCGAGAGCGCGGGCTATGACGGTCTCTCGACCCTTCCAGTACCGCTCGACCACGCGAATTGCCCCGACCCCGCGCTCATCAAGACCGCGCGGCTCGCCTGGGACACGGCGCTGGCACTCGGAGAGGCGCACGGCTACCGCAACGCGCAGGCGACCGTGATCGCGCCCACGGGGACGATCGGCTTGGTGATGGACTGCGACACCACCGGCATCGAGCCCGATTTCGCTCTCGTCAAGTTCAAGAAGCTCGCGGGCGGCGGCTACTTCAAGATCATCAACCGCATCGTCCCAGAGGCGCTGCGCACCCTAGGCTACGGCAAGAGCGAGATCGACGCGATCGTGCGCTACGCAGTCGGCCACGGCACGCTCGAGAGCGCCCCGCACGTCAATCACGGGGACCTCCGGGCGAAGGGATTCACCGACGAGGCGATCGCGACGCTCGAGAGCGCGCTCGCCAGCGCCTTCGACATCAAGTTCGCGTTCAACAAGTGGACGCTCGGCGAGAAGTTCTGCAAGGAGGTCCTGGGCTTCACCGAGGCCCAGCTCGGCGATCCCGGCTTCGACATACTGACGGAGCTCGGCTTCGGCAGGCACGAGATCGAGCACGCCAACACCCACTGCTGCGGCGCCATGACGCTCGAGGGCGCGCCCTTCCTCAAGCCCGAGCATCTCCCGGTCTTCGATTGCGCCAATCCCTGCGGCCGTATCGGCAAGCGCTTCCTCTCGGTCGAGAGCCACATCCGCATGATGGCGGCGGCGCAGCCTTTCATCTCCGGCGCGATCTCCAAGACCATCAACATGCCGAACGCCGCGACGGTCGAGGACTGCAAGCGCGCCTACGAGCTCTCCTGGCAGCTCGGCCTCAAGGCGAACGCGCTCTACCGCGACGGCTCGAAGCTGTCGCAGCCGCTGCAGGCCTCGCTCCTCGACGACGACGACGGCACCGACGAGGCGGCGGAGCTCCTGGAGCGCACGCCGATGGAGCGGGTCCCCGTCATCGCCGAGCGGATCGTCGAGCGCGTGGTCGAGCGGGTGGTACAGGTGGCGGAGCGCAAGCGCCTCCCGCATCGCCGCAAGGGCTATACCCAGAAGGCGATCGTCGGCGGCCACAAGGTCTATCTGCGCACCGGCGAGTACGAGGACGGCCGCCTCGCGGAGGTCTTCATCGACATGCACAAGGAGGGCTCGGCCTTCCGCTCGCTCATGAACAACTTCGCGATCGCGATCTCGATCGGGCTGCAATACGGCGTGCCGCTGGAGGAGTTCGTGGAGGCCTTCACCTTCACGCGCTTCGAGCCCTCCGGCATCGTCGAGGGCAACGACACCATCAAGATGGCGACCTCGATCCTCGACTATCTCTTCCGCGAGCTCGCGATCTCCTATCTCGGCCGCAACGACCTCGCGCACGTGCAGCCGAGCGATCTCACGCCGGACACGCTCGGCAAGGGAATCTCCGAATCGAGCCTGCCCGAGGACACGCCGCGCCCCGACGTGGCGGCCGTCGTGCAGCGCGTGGCCTCGACGGGCTACGTGCGCAACAAGCTCACGGTCTTCCAGGGCGGCGCCGGCAAGGCCGGCGGCGCGCCCACGACGGGATTGGCTGGGAACACCGCGTTCGACGTGACGCGGGAAACCGAGACCGCCGTTGCGGTCGAGGAAGTGGCGACGGTGAGCGTCACCGCCGCCGTCGACGCGCGGCTCGAGCAGATCCGCGCCGCGCGACTCAAGGGTTACGAGGGCGATAGCTGCACCGAGTGCGGAAATTTCACCCTCGTGCGGAACGGAACCTGCCTCAAATGCGACACCTGCGGCGCCACGAGCGGTTGTAGCTGATCGCAAGGCAGCGCCGGCCCAAGCCTCCCGGCCCGCGCTGCAGTAATGAGGCAGAAATTGGGGGTGCGGTCCGCAAGGGCCGCACCCCGCTTTTTGCAGAATTCGGCCTGGGCGGGGATGCGCGGCGTTGTCCGCGCCTAAGACTCGATGTCAGTTCCCCCGCCGGCGATTCCTCCCTTCTGCCGGCTACCTGCGGCGGGGCGCTCACCCCCGCGCCCCGCCGCTCTTTTCCTACCCGCCCTGCCCGCCGAGGAAGCCCGGCAGCGCCGCTTCCGGGAGACGGTAGAGCCCGACCGGCGCCGAGAACATCGCGGGGTCCTGCGCTCCGACGCGCACGTGCGAGAGTTGCCAGGAAAAGGCGGTGCGAATGCCGCTGCCGTCGATCACCGCTCCGTCTGCGCGCATGGGAATGCCCGCGGAGGAGAGCCAGATCGTGCCCTCGATCAGCGTTCCGTCGCTCGCGCGCTTGCGGATGTTGTACCTTGCGGTGGCGATGCCGCCGACCGTCTCGGTTCCGGCGGGCGCGCCGGTGATATCGGGCGCGCTCAGCTCCGCGAGCGCGCCGGCGATCCGGAAATCGACGTAGCTCATCAGCGCCGGCAGGATGAAATAGCCGCGGCCCGCGACGAGATCGAAGATCGCGACCTGCTGGAATCCCGCGACCGCCTGCTCGTGCCGCTGATGCCCGGGGATGGAGTAGATGCGGCCTATGAAGCTTTGCCCGTTCACCGTCAGCACCCGCTCGGCGCTGTAGGCAATGGCGGCGTCGCCGAGGACGCGGGCCGACAGCGGCTCCGCCCCGAGAAGGCAAAGGCAGAGCGCGAGCGCCGCCAGGAACCGGCTCATGATGCGGGACCTCCATTCCCAATCCCGGCCCCATACTACGGGATTGCGGCGGATTCGGGGCGCCCTGGATTGCCGAAGGCGCGGCCGCTATGCTCGGCGCCGAACGCGGCGAAATACGGAGCAACTCATGTCCGGTCGGATCGAAGCGCGCCTTCGGGAGCTCGGCATCGAATTGCCGCAGGCGAGCGCGCCCGCCGCCAATTACGTGCCCTATGTGCGCACGGGCGATCTCCTCTTCATCTCGGGCCAGCTCCCTATCTGGAACGGCGAGCGCCGCTTCAAGGGCAAGCTCGGCCACGAGATCGCCGTCGAGCAGGGTCAGGAAGCCGCGAGGCTCTGCGGCCTCAACGTCCTCGCGCATCTCAGGAACGCGCTCGACGGCGATCTCGACCGCGTGCTGCGCTGCGTCCGTCTCGGCGGGTTCGTCAATTGCGTCGAGAGCTTCACGGAGCAGCCGCAGGTCGTGAACGGCTGCTCCAACCTGATGGCGGAAGTGCTCGGCGATCGCGGGCGGCACGCGCGCACGGCGGTCGGCGTCAACGTCCTGCCCTTCGACCTCGCGGTCGAGGTCGAGAGCCTCTTCGAGGTGCGCTGAGCGCCATGCCCGACGGCGGCGATCCCGCGCGCGTCCGCGTCGTCGAGCGCCTCGCGGAGGTGCCGGCGGCGGAATGGGACGCCTGCGCCGGCGGAGACAATCCCTTCCTGAGCCACGCCTTCCTGGAGGCGCTGGAGGCGAGCGGCTCCGCGACCGCGGAGACCGGTTGGCTTCCGCAGCACCTCCTCGTCGAGGATGCCGAAGGCCGCCTCATCGGCGCGGCTCCGCTCTATCTAAAGAGCCATTCCTACGGCGAATACGTCTTCGATCACGGCTGGGCGCAGGCCTACGAGCGCGCGGGCGGCCGCTACTACCCGAAGCTCCAGTCGGCCGTGCCGTTCACGCCGGTGACGGGGCCGCGGCTCCTCGTCCGCGCCGGCGCGAGCTCCGCGGTCGAGGATACGCTGATCGCGGCGCTCCTGGAGATCGCGCGGGCGCACAAGGTCTCATCGCTGCACGTGACCTTCCCGCCGCGCGCGCAGTGGGAGCGGCTCGGCGAAGCCGGCTTCCTCCGGCGCACGGGACAGCAATTCCACTGGGAGAACCGGGACTACGCCAGCTTCGAGGAGTTCCTGGAAGCGCTCAACTCGAGGAAGCGCAAGCAGATCCGCCGAGAGCGTCGCGACGCCCTCGCCGGCGGGCTCGAGATCGAGACGCTGACGGAGGGCGCGCTCGAGCCGCGGCATTGGGATGCCTTCTATCGCTTCTACCGCTCCACCACCGACCGCAAGTGGGGCGACGCCTATCTCACGAGGGAGTTCTTCGATCTCCTCCACGAGCGCCTGGCGGGCCGCGCGGTGCTGATGCTCGCGCGCAAGGGCAAGCGCTACGTCGCCGGAGCCCTCAATCTGCTCGGGCGCGACGCTCTCTACGGGCGGAACTGGGGCTGCGTCGGCGACTTCCCGTTCCTGCACTTCGAGCTCTGCTACTACCGCGCTCTCGACTTCGCGATCGAGCGCGGGCTCAAGCGCGTCGAGGCCGGCGCCCAGGGAGCGCACAAGATCCAGCGGGGATATCTGCCGACGCCCACCTACAGCGCGCATTGGATCGAGGATGCGGGCTTCCGCGCCGCGGTGGAGAAGTTCCTGGCGCGCGAGCGCGAGGCGGTCGCAGCCGAGATGGAAGAGCTCGGCACAGAGCTCTCGCCATTCCGCCGCGAGGCGGAGTAGGCTTCGAGCCGGAGGCGCAACCATGCCGCTCACTCTCACTAGGCTCTCCCCCTCCCTCGGAATCGCTGCGGAGGGGGTCGATCTGCACCGCCCGCTCGAACGCGAGACGGCCGAGACCCTGCGCCGCGCGCTCCACGACAATCTCGTGCTCTGCATCCGCGGCCAGAGCCTGAATCCTCCCGAATATCTCGAGGCGATGCGGGTCTTCGGCACGCCCATGAAGCAGACGCGCATCGCTTCGCGCCACGGTGACATCGCGGAGATCACGATCCTCTCCAGCGAGGATCTCGACGATCTCGGCGACGGCAAGCGCCTTGTCGTGGGTGCCCATTGGCACAGCGACGACAGCTACAAGCGCGTCCCCTGCTCGCTCACCATGCTCTACGGCGCCGAGGTGCCGCCCACAGGCGGGGACACGCAGTTCACCAACATGTATGCGGCCTACGATGATCTTTCGCCCGCGATGAAGGAGCGCATCGCCAATCTGAAGGTCGTGCACAAGTACGACAGCAGCCGCAAGGGCACGCGGATAGCCACCCTCCGGCCCGACGAGTCGGCGGAACTGCCGGACGCGGTCCATCCGGTCGTGCGCACCCATCCCGAAACCGGCAAGAAGGCGCTCTACCTCAATCCGAACCGCATGGAGCGGATCGTTGGAATGGAGCGCGAGGAGAGCGACCGTCTCCTCGACGAGCTCACGCGCCACGCGACCCAGGCGAAGTATCAGTACCGGCACAAATGGCGGCAAGGCGACATCCTCATCTGGGACAATCGCTGCACCATGCACAAGGCCAACGCCGACTACCCCGAAGGCAGCCGCCGCTTCATGCATCGAATCATCGTCGAGGGGACGGTGCCAGTTTAGGGCGCGTACTCATCGAGCTTGGGACGGAACATGAGGCGGCGCGACCTGCTTCGCATTCTGGGCGGCGTGTGGATTTCCTGGCCGCTTGCCGCGCAAGCGCAACAAGGCGAGCGCGTGCGCCGGATCGGGATACTGATGCCCTACCCGCCGGCAAACGCCGAAATGCAAGTGCGAGTGCGCGCGTTCCGGGAGGAATTGCGAAAGCGCGGCTGGGCTGCCGGTGTCAACGTCCAATTCGACGAGCGCTGGACGGGCGATGACATGGACCTCATTCGATCCTCGGCAAGAAATCTCGTGGAGCTCGGTCCAGACGCAATCCTTGCCGTCGGCGGCCGTGTCATTCCGGTGCTGCAGGAAATGACGCACACCATTCCGATCGTGACCCCCAGCGGCGCCGATCCCGTCGCGCGAGGCTATGCGGAAAGCCTTGCCCGCCCGAGCGGCAATGTCACGGGCTTCGCCACCATCGAGCTCTCGATCGTCGGGAAGATGCTGCAGATACTCAAGGAGATCGCGCCCGATATCACGCATGTGTCCATGATCTATAATCCGGACAACCCCGCCGGAGCCCTTTTTGTCCGCGCGTTCGAATCGGCCGCGCAGCAGATCGGCGTGGAGCCCACCATCGCCCAAATTCACGGAATTGCGGATATCGAGCGGGCCGTAGCGGCGGCTGCAGCGCAGCCAAATGGCGGCATTTTCTTCCCGTTGGACATAACTGTAACCGCCAATGTCGAGCAGACGGTTGCGTCGGTCCTGCGGCATCGCCTGCCGGCGATCTATTCCGAGCGGGTTTTCGTCGCAAGTGGGGGGCTCGTCTACTACGGCACGGATCGCATCGAGATGTTCCGCCTCGCCGCTTCCTATGTCGACCGTATTCTCCGTGGTGAGAAGGTGGGCGATCTCCCGTATCAGCTGCCAAGCAAATACGATTTGGTAATCAACCTGCAGACCGCCAAGGCATTGGGCCTGACGATTCCGCCGAGGCTCCTGTTCAGCGCGGAAGAGGTCATCGAATAGGCCGCTACCGCCTGGGACCAGACGGGCCGCTTCACCTTCGCCGGCACGCCGTCCGTCGGCGCGGACGGTTACCGCAGCCGCCAGTGCGCGACGATCTCCGCGGCGGCGGCGAAGCGGAGCTCCCCGCGCGGGGCCGGCGGCGCGCCATCGACCCAGGCGGGGAATAGCGTCTCGATGAGCGGCGGGTCCTCGCTCACGCGATGGACGAGGCGGCGCGCGGCGATCTGCGGATGGTCCGGCACTTCCGCGAGATCGATCACGGGATGGAAGCAGCAATCGGCAGGCTCGATGAGGCGCTCCCAATGCGCGAGCGGCTCGGCCGCGATGAACGCCGTCACCTCCGCGATCAAGGCCGTCTGCGGCAGCGGATCGGCGTGCCGCCCGATCCATTCGGGCCGCCCGACCGCGCGACAGAAGGCGGCCCAGAACTTCTCCTCGACCGCGCCCAGGCTGAAGAACTTGCCATCCCTGCAGCGATAGATCTGATAGTTCGCGGCGCCGCCATTGAGGCGCTGGTGCGTCCGGTGCGGCTCGTGCCCCTGGCGCTGTGCGAGGGTGAGCGGGATCGCCTGCCAGGCGAGCACGGTCTCCGCGAGGCTCACGTCGATGAAGGAGCCGCGTCCGGTCGATTGGCGCCGGAAGAGCGCGGCCACCGCGGCGAGCGCCGCCTGGAGTGCGCTCGCGTGATCGGCCGTCGGTGGATAGGCGCCCACGGGCCGCTCCGCGATGCCCGACGAGGCAAGCCCGCCCGCAAGCGCCATGTAATTGATGTCGTGCCCCGCGCGCAGCCGGTAGGGCCCACTCTGACCGAAGCCCGTGAGCGCCACATGGACGAGGCGCGGATTGAGACGCTCGAGGGTCGCACGGTCGAAGCCGAGGCGGTCGAGCACGCCGGGACGATAGCTTTCCACGAGCACGTCGGCCGCCGCCACGAGCGCGCCGAAGGAGTCCTTCCCTCCCGGCGATTTGAGATCGAGCTCGATCACGGTCTTGCCGCGGTTCATGAGCTTGTAGCCCGCGGAGACGCCGTCGGCATCGAAGGGGCCGAGGCCGCGCATGGGCTCGCCGCCGGGCGGCTCGACCTTCACGACCTCGGCACCCATGTCCGCGAGATGCAACGCCGCTTGTGGTCCCGGAATGAACTGACTCACGTCGATAACGCGGACGCCGTGCAGGAACTCGGAGAGGCTCATGCCAAATTCCTAGCATACGGCCCCTGCGGCGGGAACGCGCTCTCGCTTTCCCGGCCCGCGCGCAACAGAATGACCGAGCGGACCGAATGGGGAGGCACTCATGAGCGAGACGATCGTCCGGGGAAAATGGGTCGTGCGTGGGGTCCGGAACCGGCACGAGGCGGAGATCGTCGAGGACGGCGCGGTTCATCAGCGCGACGGAACGATCGTGTCGGTCGGTGCCTACGACGAAATCCGCCGCGCTCACCCGCGGCTCCCGGTGCTGGGCTCTCCCGAGCACGTGATCCTGCCGGGCTTCGTCAACGCTCATCACCACGTCGGTCTGACGCCCCTGCAAATGGGCGCGCCGGACTACCCGCTGGAGCAGTGGCTCGCGAGCCGCATGGCCAGGCGCGACGTCGACCTCTACCTCGACACGCTCTACTCCGCCTTCGAGATGATCGCTTCGGGCATCACGACCGTGCAGCACATCCACGGTTGGCTGCGCGGCCCGCTCGACAACATTCGGCGCGGTGCCCGGCAGGTGATCGACGCCTACCGTGCGATCGGGATGCGCGTCTCCTATTCCTTCGCGGTCCGCGAGCAGAACCGGCTCGTCCACGAGGCCGACGAGGATTTCGCGCGACGTCTGCCGCCGGAGCTCGGAGCGACGCTCGGCGAGCATCTTTCCGCCCTCGCGATCCCCTTCGAGGACTATCTCCGCCTCTTCGACGATCTCCTGCGCGAGAGCCGCGGCGAGAGCCTGACGCGCATCCAGCTCTCACCCGCAAACCTCCATTGGTGCTCGGACGCGGCGCTCGTGGCGCTCGATGAGCGCGCGCAAAGCGCCGACGTCCCCTTGCACATCCATCTCGTCGAGACCCCCTATCAGAAGGAATACGCGCGGCGCCGCACCGGCACCACCGCGCTGAGGCACCTCTACCGCCTCGGCATGCTCGGGCCGAGGCTGACGCTCGGCCACGGCGTCTGGCTCACGCAGGAGGACATCGAGCTCGCCGCCGATTCCGGCACCTGCATCTGCCACAACTGCAGCTCCAACTTGCGGCTGCGGAGCGGCGTCGCGCCCCTCAACGAGTTCGAGGCCAAGGGCATGACGGTCGCGATGGGGCTCGACGAGGCCGGCATCAACGACGACCGCGACATGCTGCAGGAAATGCGGATGGTGCTGCGGCTCCATCGCGTGCCGGGCATGGACGACGCGGTTCCGACCTGCCCGCAGGTCCTGCGCATGGCGACCGAGCACGGCGCCGCCACCACGCCCTTCGGCAGCGCGATCGGCCGCCTCGATCCCGGCCGCCTCTGCGACCTCGTGCTCCTCAACTGGCGCACCGCGACCTGGCCCTACCAGGACGAGGACGTGCCCGTGCTCGACGCCGTCCTGCTGCGCGCGAAGACCGCCGCGGTCGATGCCGTCGTGGTCGGCGGCGAGACGATCTACGAGAACGGCCGCTTCACTCGCATCGACCGCGATGCGGTTCTCCGCGAGATCGCCGCCGCGCTCAGCCGCCCGCGCACGCCCGAGGAGGGCCGCCGGCGCGCGATGGCGAAGGCGGTGCTCCCGCACGTGACGGAGTTCTACCGCGCCTATCTCGAGGGCGAGACGCGCGAGCCGTTCTACCGCCCGAGCGCGCGGCGGTGATCAGCGGCGGCGCGCGACGATGTGGAAGATGTGCCAGTGCTTGGGCTTGCCGCGGGGGGTGACGGAGTCCGTCTCCTCCTCCTCGAAGAGCTCGACCTCGAGGTCCGCGAGGAGGCGCTCGGCTTCCTCGCGGGTCACGTGGGTCATGCCGGGCCTGCCGGCCCAACCGTCGCGGTCACCGTAGAGCTGACCCGCGAAGCGGCCGCCCGGCTTCAGCGAGGCGACGATCCGCGACCAAAGCCCGGGGAAGCGATCTCGTGGACAGAGCGGAAGCGCGAAGCTCGAGTTGACGAGATCGGCCGCGGGCCAAACCGCGTCCTCGAAGCGCTCGGAGCGCGCCTCTAGCCGCGCGTCCGGCGGCAAGTCCGGCCGCCGCCGCAGCCGCTCGATCGCCGCGGGCTCGGCGTCGATCGCGAGCACCGACCAGCCGCGGCGCAGCAATTCGATCGCATCCCGCCCGTCGCCGCTGCCGAGATCGACGGCGAAGCGCGGCCGGTCCGAGGCGCCGAAGCGCGCGATCGCCTCGAGCAAGGTGCGGCGCGGGGGCCGGTCCGCCGTGGCGGCATAATACTCCGCCCAATCCCGCGGCTTGCCGTCGTCGGTCATGCACGGCCTCGCGTCACCGGCGGCCCCTCCTCGCCTTGCGGCGCTCTCCGCTGGCCTTGGCGATCTCCGCGCCGAACAGCAGGATTTGCGCGGAGTAGTAGATCCACACCAGAAGCAGCACGAGCGCGCCCGCGGCGCGATAGGTCGACATCACGCCGCCGCCGCCGATGTAGAGGCCGATGAAGTATTTGCCGATCTCGAAGAGGACTGCCGTGGTGATCGCGCCGAGCCAGACGTCGCGCCATTCGACCCGCGCGTCCGGCAAGATCTTGAACATCAGTGCGAAGAGCAGCGTCGGCATCGCCAAGGAGGTCGGCACGTCGAGGGAGTCGAGCAGCGCCGTGAGCGATGGCAGAAATCCCCGGAGATAGCCCTCGAACAGCGCGAGTCCCGCGGTGAGCGCAAGCGATGCCATCAGCAGCAGGCCGATCGCGAGGATGAAGGACAGGCTCCGCAGGCGCATCAGCAGCAGGCCGAAGACGCCGCTCGCCTTGCGCCGCTGCGCCCTCCAGATCACGTTGAATGCGCCCTGCAGCTCCTCGAAGACGCCCGTCGCCGCCACGATTAGGAAGCTCACGCCGATGACGGTCGCGACGATGCCGGAGCTGGTGCTGCTTGCGCTGCGCAGCAGGGCCTGGACCGCGCCGGCACTCTCCTGCCCCACGAGCGCCGCGATCTCCTCGAAGAGCGCCCCTTCCGCGGCCTGCTTGCCGTAGACGAGCCCGGCGACCGCAATCACGAGGATCAGGAGCGGCCCCAGCGAGAAGACCGCGTAGTAGGCGATCGCGGCGCCCATGGTGGCGGCGCGATCGTCGACCCAGCCGACCGCGGCCGCGCGGAGCACGAGCCAGCATTCGCGAGCGGCACTGGATACGCTTCGCAATCCCCCTCGCATCGGCGGCGGCCCGGGGCTTCAGATTACCGCCCAGCGCTTCGGTACGGCGCGGAAACGGCGGAGGCTCTTCTTCTACTCCACGAATTCCGGCTCTTTGCGCGAAGGCTGCGGCGGGGCTTCCTCGAAGGTGAAGGTGAGCTTGTCGCCCTGCACCCGCACATGCACGACGCCGCCCTTGACGAGCTTGCCGAAGAGCAATTCCTCCGCGAGCGGCTTCTTGACGTGCTCCTGGATGATGCGCGCGAGCGGGCGCGCGCCGAAGAGCTTGTCGTAGCCCTTCTCGCCCAGCCACTTCCGCGCGGCGTCGTCGAGCTCGATCGTGACGTTGCGGTCGGCGAGCTGATCCTCGAGCTGGAGGATGAACTTGTCGACGACGCGGCCGATGGTCTCCGGCGCCAGGGAGGCGAAGGAAATCACGGCGTCCAGGCGGTTGCGGAATTCCGGTGTGAAGAGGCGGTTGATCGCCTCCTCGTCCTCGCCGAGGCGAACCTCCGCGCCGAAGCCGATAGCGGGCTTCGCGAGGTCGGCGGCACCGGCGTTCGTGGTCATGATGAGAATCACGTTGCGGAAATCCACGGTCTTGCCGTTGTGGTCCGTGAGCTTCCCGTAATCCATCACCTGCAGGAGAATGTTGAAGAGATCGGGATGCGCCTTCTCGATCTCGTCGAGCAGTAGGACCGAATGCGGATGCTGATCGATCGCGTCGGTGAGCAACCCGCCCTGGTCGAACCCCACATAGCCTGGCGGCGCGCCGATGAGGCGCGAGACCGTGTGGCGCTCCATGTACTCGGACATGTCGAAGCGCGTGAGCTCGATCCCGAGCGTGCGCGCGAGCTGGCGTGCGACCTCGGTCTTGCCGACGCCGGTCGGGCCCGAGAAGAGGTAGCAGCCGATCGGCTTCTCCGGCTCCCGGAGGCCCGCGCGCGCGAGCTTGATCGCGGCGGTCAGCGTCTCGATTGCGCGATCCTGGCCGAAGACCATGGTCTTGAGGTCGCGGTCGAGGTTCTTCAGCACTTCCTTGTCGTCGCGCGAGACGCTCTTGGGCGGGATGCGCGCGATGGTCGCGACCACGGCCTCGACTTCCTTGACGGTGATGGTCTTGCGCCGCCGGCTCTCCGGCAGCAGCATCTGCGCCGCGCCCACCTCGTCGATCACGTCGATCGCCTTATCCGGGAGCTTCCTGTCGTTGATGTAGCGGTAGGAGAGCTCGACCGCCGCACGGATGGCGTCGCCGGTGTAGCGGACCTTGTGATGCCGCTCGTAATAGGGTTTGAGGCCGCGGAGGATCTTCACGGAATCCTCGACCGTGGGCTCGTTCACGTCGATCTTCTGGAAGCGCCGCACCAGCGCGCGGTCCTTCTCGAAATAGTTCCGGTATTCCTTGTAGGTCGTGGAGCCAATGCAGCGGATGTTGCCGCTCGCAAGCGCGGGCTTCAGCAGGTTCGAGGCATCCATCGCGCCGCCCGACGTGGCGCCCGCGCCGATCACGGTGTGGATCTCGTCGATGAAGAGGATGGCGCCGGGCATCGCCTCGAGCTCGCCGAGCACGGCCTTCAGCCGCTCCTCGAAATCGCCGCGGTAGCGTGTGCCCGCCAGGAGCGCGCCCATGTCGAGGGCGAAGATCTGCGAGTTCTGCAATACGTCCGGCACCTCGCGCTGCACGATGCGGCGCGCCAGACCCTCGGCGATCGCGGTCTTGCCGACGCCGGGATCGCCGACATAGAGCGGGTTGTTCTTCGAGCGCCGGCAGAGGATCTGGATCGTGCGCTCGACCTCGGCTTCGCGGCCGATCAGCGGGTCGATCTTGCCGCTCTTGGCCTTCTTGTTGAGGTTGACGCAGTAGCTGTCGAGCGCGTCGTGATTGCGCTTTGAGGGCTTCTCGAGCCGCTCCTCCTCGTCGGCGCCCTGGACGCGCCGCGTTTCCGAGCGGCCCGGCGCCTTGGCGATGCCGTGCGAGATGTAATTGACGGCGTCGAAGCGCGTCATGTCCTGCTCCTGCAGGAAATAGACGGCGTGGCTCTCGCGCTCCGCGAACATCGCGACGAGCACGTTGGCGCCCGTCACCTCCTCGCGGCCGGAGGACTGCACATGGATCGCCGCGCGCTGGAGCACGCGCTGGAAGCTCGCGGTCGGCTTCGCGTCGTCGCCATGCGAGGAGACGAGATTGGCGAGCTCGTTGTCGACATAGCCCAGGAGATCGCGGCGCAGCTTCTCGAGATCGACGGTGCAGGCGCGCAGCACGGCGACCGCGTCCTGGTCCTCGGTGAGCGCGAGCAGCAGATGTTCGAGCGTCGCATACTCGTGCCGCCGCTGATTGGCATGCCCGAGGGCTCGGTGGAGGGTCTTCTCAAGATTGCGCGAAAGCATGAACGCGTCGTCCTCTTGCTGAACCGCTGGAGCTCATTCCTTTTCCAAGGTGCATTGCAGCGGATGCTGGTGCTGCCGGGAGAAATCCATCACCTGCGTCACCTTCGTCTCCGCCACCTCGTAGGTATAGACGCCGCAGATGCCCACGCCGCGCCGGTGAACGTGCATCATGATCCGGGTCGCCTCCTCGCGGCTCTTGGCGAAGAAGCGCTCGAGAATGTGCACGACGAATTCCATCGGCGTGTAGTCGTCGTTGAGCATGAGGACCTTGTACATCGACGGCTTCTTCGTCTTGGGCTTGGCCTTGACGATGACGCCGGTCGCCGGTCCTTCGCCATTGCGTTTCTCGGTATCGCTCATGGTGCTCGACCGAAGCTACCCTCACGTCTGCGTAGCGCTCCCCATGATATTGGCATCCGCGCGCCCAAAGGAAGCGCTTTCCTCGATCTCGTTCCGGTGATCGACCGAGGCAGGCGCCATGCTGGCGACAGCATGCCCCAACGAGGTTAACACCGACATAAATACCGGATGCAAAAAAGAAATGCCCGGCGGAGCGGCTCCGCCGGGCGACGTCATTTCCGATGCGGCCCGTTCAGGCCGGGAGCGGCCGCGGCAGCGCTGTGAACGCGCGCTCCAGCCGAGCCCCGAGAGGCTCATAGACCTCGCTCGCGGTCTCGAAGGCGAGCTCCGAGAGACGCATCGCGCCGGCGGCCAGCCGATCGACGCAGTTCCTTGCAAAATCGCCATTAAGGGCGGCCACATCCGCGATCGTGCGAGCATCGAGGAGCGCGGCGGCGGTGGCCGCTCCAACCTCGAGCGTTCCCCGCGTCATCCCCGCGAGCTCGAGGCCCATCCGCTCCATCCCCTCGCTTAGCGCGGCATTGACCGCCGTGAAAACCGCTAGGTTCTCCTTGGCGAGGCTTGCGGCGTCGCAATAGGCGGCGAAGATTCCGCTCTCCATCGGGGGAATCGCGGCGGAAATCGGGGCCGGCAATGCGAGCGCTCGTGCCGGGGCTTCGGGCGCTTGCGCCGGTGGCGCCGATTTCTTGCGGGGCTTCGTGCTCATTCCGGCTCGCGCTCCTAAGCTGACAGCGTGTGCGGCTCCGCGCGGCCAGAGCGAGGGCGACCCGCGTTGCTGCATTGCAACATGGACTCACTATAGCGGACTCTTCATGCGCCGCAAGCGCATTTGCGGAATCAGCGGGTGATTTCGGTTGCACTGCAATACTCAACCGGCGCGGGGAATGCAAAGGCCTTAAGGACCGTTTAATCCAGAGGATTCAATATGCTCGCCGGGAAATTTCGAGCGGGGACTGCAGTTTTCATGGACAGAGAGTCCGGAATTTCCTAGGCTTTTCAAAGCTGGGGCTGAATCGCGGCGGAACTTTGGCGGAGGATGGGCGGGTGACGGCAGAACGGCAGGGGAGCGGGATGCGCCCGGGGAGCCGGATTTGGCTCGCCGTTGCCGCGGCTTGCCTCTGCGTGTTCCTCTTCGCGCCAGCGGCGGAAGCGCGCGCAAAATCGCATGCGGGCGCGGGCAAACCGCAGCTCACCTCGATCGTCGTCGATGCGGAGACGGGTCAGGTCGTCAGCGAATCCAACGCCGACGCCCCGCATTACCCGGCCTCGCTCACGAAGATGATGACCCTCTACCTCATCTTCGACGCGCTGGAGAAGCATCGGATCCGGCTCGAGACGGAATTCACGGTCTCCGCCCACGCCGCGAGCATGTCGCCGACGAAGCTCGGCCTCCAGGCCGGCGAGACCATCGCGGTCCGCGACATCATCCTGGGCCTCGTCACGCAATCCGCGAACGACGCCGCGGTGGTGGCGGCCGAGGGTCTCGCAGGCAGCGAGGAGGCCTTTGCGGCGCGCATGAGCGCAAAGGCGCACGCGCTCGGCATGACGCGCACCCATTTCAACAACGCCTCGGGCCTGCCCGACCCCGATCAGGTCACGACCGCGCGCGACCTCGCGACGCTGGCACGCGCGCTCTATCGCGATTTCCCGAGGGAATACGCGAATTTCGCGACGCAGGAATTCATGTTCCGCGGCATCGTCTACACGAACCACAATCATCTCATGGAGCGGTTCGCGGGGATGGACGGGATCAAGACCGGCTATATCCGCGCCTCCGGGTTCAATCTCGCGGCATCCGCGGTGCGCGACAACCGGCGTCTCATCGGCGTCGTCATGGGCGGCGAGAGCAGCCGCGCGCGCGACAACAGGATGGCGGAGCTGCTGAACGCCGGCTTCAGCCAGGGCAGCGGGGATCAGATCGCCGCGCTTGCCTATGCCACCGACGCCGCCGAGAACCGCAGCTTCAACGAGCGCGCGGCGCGGGTCCTGCGCCACCTGTCGCCGGTGGGCTCCGCCGAAGCGGCGGTGCCGCAGACACGCAAGCCCGTCCGCAGCGGCCAGTCCGAGGGTGATAGCTGGGGCATCCAGGTCGGCGCCTTCAGCCAGCGCGCGGGCGCCACGCGCGCCGCGCAAGAGGCATTGGCTGCCCTCCCCTGGGCCAAGGGCAAGAGCGTCGAGGTCCTGGCGCCGAACCAGGCGGAAAAATCGCGCTTCTACCGCGCCCGCATCGTGGGATTCACCGCGAAGGAAGCCGAGCGGGCCTGCCAGACGCTGCGCCAGAAGCGCGCGGCCTGCAACATCGTCAATCCCGGCACGGTCCGCTTCGCCCAGCGCTGAGCGAGCGGCGCGCTTTCTGAAAAATCAGAATTTCGGCGGCGAGATGCCGCTGCGGCCGAGCTCCGCAACGAGAGCGGATTTGAGCCGGTCGAGCCCTTGCGCGTCGCGCGCTTCCGCGCGCGCGACGAGTACGGCCTGAGTGTTGGAGGCGCGGAGCAGCCACCAGCCGTCCTCAGTCCGCACGCGAACGCCGTCGATGTCCACCATCTCCGCGCCCGCCTGCTTGAGCCGGTCGCGCACTTCCGAGACCACCGCGAATTTCCGCTCCTCCGCGCAGGGAAATCGCAGCTCCGGCGTGTTCACGACCTGGGGTAGCCGGTCGCGCATCTCCGCGAGCGTCCTCTCGCTGCGCCCGAGGATGCCAACGAGCCGCACCGCCGCATAGAGGGCGTCGTCGTAGCCGTAATAGCGGTCGGCGTAGAAGATGTGGCCGCTCATCTCGCCCGCGAGCGGCGCGCCGATCTCCGACATCTTCGACTTGATGATCGAATGCCCGGTGCGCCACATCAGCGGCGTGCCGCCGAGCCGCGCGATCTCGTCGAAGAGCACCTGGCTCGCCTTCACGTCGGCGATCACGGTGGCGCCGGGCCGCGCGCGGACTAGGTCCGCCGCCAGCACCGTCATGAGCTGATCGCCCCAGAGGATGCGGCCCTTGGCGTCGACGACGCCGATCCGATCCCCGTCGCCGTCGAAGGCGATGCCGAGATCGGCGCGCTGCTGCGCCACCGCCGCCTGAAGCTGCTGCAGCGTCTCCGGCTCCGTCGGATCGGGGTGATGCGCGGGGAAGGTGCCGTCGATCCTCTCGTTGAGCAGGACGTGCCGCCCCGGCAGCTTCGCGGCGAGCCGCACGAGGGCCTCGCCGGTGGCGCCGTTGCCGGCGTCCCAGACGACCGTGAGCGCGCGCTTGCCGTCGTAGTCCTGGAGGAGGCGCGCGACGTACGCGTCGAGGAGCTCCGCGCTCTTCACCTCGCCCGCTCCGCTGCGGAAGGCGCCCTTGGCCGCGATCCTCCCGAGCCGCTGGATGTCGGCGCCGTAGAAGGACTTGCCGCGCAGCACCAGCTTGAAGCCGTTGTGATCCGGCGGATTGTGTGAGCCCGTCACCATGATCGCGCCGTCGACGCCTGCGGTGGCCGAGGCGAAATAGAGCATCGGCGTGGGACCGAGGCCGATGCGGAGGACGTCGATGCCGCTCTCGGCGAGGCCCGCGACCAGCGCGCTCTCGAGCGCGGGCGAGCTCAGGCGCCCATCGCGGCCGACCGCGACGCGCTTGCCGCCGGCCTCGAGCGCGCAGACCGCGAAGGCCCGGCCCAAGGCGCGCGCATCGGCGTCGGAGAGAGTGCGACCGAGAATGCCGCGCACGTCGTATTCGCGCAGGATGGTCGCGTCGAAGCGGTGGCCCGCCGCTGAGCTCATGACGGAATGCCTAGCAGTATTCGTCGAGGATTTTCTTGACGTCCGCGGCCATCTCGGGCCGGGCGAGAGCGAAGGCGATGTTGGCCTGGAGGAAGCCCACCTTGTCGCCGCAGTCGAAGCGCCGGCCCTCGAAGCGCAGCCCGTGGAAGGGCTTGTTGCCGCCGATCATGCGCGCGAGCGCGTCGGTGAGCTGGATCTCGCCGCCGGCGCCGCGGTCGATCTGGGCGAGATGCGCGAAGACCTCCGGCTCCAGGATGTAGCGGCCGATGATGCTGAGCGTCGAAGGCGCCTTCTCCGGCGCGGGCTTCTCGACCACGCCCTTGACGCGCACGAGCGTGCCGTCGTCGCGCTCGACGTCGAGGACGCCGTAGCGCCTCGTGTGGGCGCGCGGCACGTCCATCACCGCGACCACGTTGCCGCCGGTCTTGGCGCGCGCCGCGACCATCTGCTTGAGGCAGGGCGTCTTGCCGAGGATAAGGTCGTCCGCGAGCAGCACCGCGAAGGGCTCGTCGCCCACGAGGTCGCGCGCGCACCAGACCGCATGGCCGAGCCCCATCGGCCGCTGCTGGCGGGTATAGGCCACCTGCCCCGGCTTCGGCATCCAGCCGCTGATGTCGTCGATCTCCTTGCTCTTGCCGCGCTCGCGCAGCGTCGTCTCGAGCTCGTATGAATGGTCGAAATGGTCCTCGATCGCCGATTTCGAGCGGCCCGTGACGAAGATGAACTCCTCGATCCCCGCGGCCTGCGCCTCCTCGACCGCGTATTGGATGAGAGGCTTGTCCACCACCGGCAGCATTTCCTTGGGCATGGCCTTTGTGGCCGGCAGAAACCGTGTGCCCAATCCCCCGACGGGGAAGACGGCTTTGCGGACTTGAGGTTGCATCGAGCTCTCTTTCGAGCAGGACCCGGACGGCCGATAACGCGCGGCAACGCCCTCGTGTTCCATCGGGCGTGAGGCCTTATACCGCGGAGCCCCGAGTCGGCGCCACCCCGGCCTGCCTATCCCTCCAGGAGCAGGTCCCGCGCACGGTTAACCTGGGCCGCCAGCGCGCCCGAGCCGCCGCGGTCGGGGTGGAGCTTGATCATGAGGCTGCGGTGCGCCTCCTTGATCTCCTCCGGGCTCGCGCCGGGCTTGAGGCCGAGGATCGCATAGGCCTCCTCCCTGGTCATGACGGCGCTGGCGGCAGCGTGCGGCGCCTCGCCGCCCGCCGCCCCGGCTCCCGCAGCCGCCGCAGCGGCTCGCCAGTCCGGCATGAAGCGGTCGAGGTAGCCCTCGAGAAGGCTCACCGAGGGCGGATCCTCTGCCCGGACCTCGCGCCAGAGCGCAATCAGTTCCTCGAGGTCCAGCTCCTCCAGGCGGCGTCCTTGAAACGGTCCCTTCCGGACCGTGCCGGTCATGGTGCCGGTGTCGTGCTCGAGGCTCATGCGGAGATAGGCCGTCTCGACCTCCGAGACTTGGCTGCGTGCCCGGCTCGCGCCGCCGCCGCTCATGCGCTGCCAAATCGTCTTGCCGCGGCGCAGCAGCAGCGCTCCGAAGCCCATGAGGAACACCACCGGCATGAACCGGCCGCTCTCGATCAGGAGCACCGCGAGCACGAGCGCGAGACCGATGCCGAGCCATTTCAGGAACCGGACGATCGTCGCGGGGCTAGCGTTGACGAAGGCGCGGCCGACGAGCAGCAGCAGCACCAGGAGCGCGATGCCGCCGACGAAATACGGCATCAGTCGCCGCCCATCTGGCGCGTCAGCAGCAAGGTGGCGCCGCCGGTCTTCCGGCTGTAATCCGCGAGCGCCTTGCGGCCGCCGGCGGCGAAGACCGCGACGGCGCCCAGGAGCTCCTTGAGCTGCTTGGCGCTCCCGGCATCGAAGGGGCAATAGGCCCCGCGCGTCAGCCGCGCGATCTCCTTGAAGGCGCGCGCTGCCACGGGGTCCGCGCCCTCGTGGAAGACGAAGGCGGGGACGTTGAGGAGGCCGAGCTCGCCCGCGAGCTTCGAGAGCTCCTCGATATCCTCCTCCATGGCGTCGCCTACGAAGACCAGCGCGTTCACGTGTCCGTCCTTGGCCTCGCCAATCGCGTGACCGAGCACGCGCCCGATCTGGGTCTCGCCGCCGACGCAGCTCACCTTGCGCATGGCGCGGTGCAGGTCCTCGGCGCGCGAGAGCCAGCGGCTCGCCTTGCACTCGCTAAAGCCGCGGTAGAAGACTAGCTGGACGTCGAGGCTGCCGAGGCTCGCCGTCGCCTCGAACATCTCGCCTTGCAGGCGGCAGGCGAGGTCCCAAGTGGGGCCCCGGCTCGCGGTCGCATCGAGCGCGAAGATGAGCCGGCCCCGGCCGGAGGCCTGCCGCACCGTCGGCATCGCCGCGACCCGCCGCAGGAACGCATCGACCTCGGCCTGCTTGGCCTGGGCCGGGAGCTGGTCTTTCGCTGCGTCCTTCTTGTCGGTCATGCCGATACTATGGACCCAGTCATCGGAAAGAAACCAGATGGATGCTAATTGCCGGGCGCGGGGCGATGCGGCAAGCTCCGCGCGGTCAACTCTCGACGGGGGAAAGCATGCTCATTGCCACGACAGAACGGATCGCCGGGCGCGAGATCGCGGAGACCTTGGGCGAGGTCTTCGGTATCACGGTGCGCAGCCGGAGCGTCATCGGCAACCTCGGGGCCGCCTTGAAGACGATCGTCGGCGGCGAGATCACGCAATACACGAAGATGCTGCAGGAAGCGCGCCAGCACGCGATCGACCGCATGGTCGCGGAAGCGCAGCAGCGCGGGGCCGATGCCGTCGTGATGATGCGCTTCGATTCCGGCGAGATCGCGCAGGGCATCTCCGAGATCGTCGCGTACGGAACGGCCGTAAAGCTCAAATAAGGTTAGACCCTCACCCTCCCATCGCTCCGCGATGGGCCCCCACCCTCTCCCGCGCAGCGGGAGAGGGACATCATTGCCCCTCTCCCGCTGAAGGCGGGAGAGGGTGGGGCCCGCGCAAAGCGCGGGAGGGTGAGGGTGCCTGCTGCTACGCTCTGCGCGCCCAGACCGCGGTGTCGTGGAAGACGCCGCCGCCGTTGGGGCGGCCGGGGTCGGCGCTCACGAGCGTATTGATGCCGAGGCCTTCCTCGAAGGCCGTATTGGGCCAGATCCCCTCGACCACGATGACCCCGCGCTGCAGGCCGTCGAATGGCTTCGCGTGCACGACGACGCTCCCCTGGCGATTGCCGAGGCGGATGCGATCGCCCGCGGCCGCACCGAGCCTTGCAAGGTCGGCGGGATGGATCAGCACCGAGGGTCTGCCCTCGCGCCCGACGCCCGTGGGCGTGTTGTTGAAGGTGCTGTTGAGGAAGGAGCGCGCGGGCGAAGTCATCATGCGGAAGGGATGCTCGACATCCGCGCGATCGACGATGTCGACGAAATCCGGTAGCGCCGGAAGCTCCCGATGATAGGGCCCGATCGCTGCCCAATCGGCCTTGAAGTGGAAGCGCCGGTCCTTGTGGCCGAAGCCCTCGAGGTGATGGGCGCGCTCGAAGGAGAGCGCGCAGTCGAGCCAGCGCCCGCCGTCGAAGCCCTCGGGCCCCGGCAGCCGCGACAGGCGCAGGCTCTCCTCGATGATCTCCCACTCCGTCATCTCGAAGCCGCGATGCCCGGCGCCGAGACGCCTCGCGAGCTCCGTAATCACGTAGTGGTTGCTGCGCGCCTCGGCATAGGGCTCCACCACCTTGCGCGCGAGCTGGAGGAAGGTGTGGCCGCCACCGGTATAGATGTCGTCGTGCTCGAGGAAGGTCGTGGCGGGCAGGACGATGTCCGCCATCGCCGCCGTCTCCGTCATGAATTGCTCATGGACGGCGACGAATAGATCGCTGCGGCGGAAACCCTCGCGCACCTTCAGCGTCTCCGGCGCCACCACCATGGGATTGGTGTTCTGGACCAGCATCGCCGATACGGGCGGGCCGGCGCCGATGTCGCTGACATCGCCGGTGAGCACCGGCCCGATCCGGGTCATGTCGAGGGTGCGTGTCTTGGGATCGAGCGCGTCGAGGCCCTCGATGAGCGAGCGGTTCACCGTATAAAGACCGGCATTGCCGTAGAGCGCGCCGCCGCCGCGATACCGCCAGGCGCCGGTGACCGCGGGGAGGCAGCTCGCAGCGAAGAGCTGCGTCGCGCCGTTGCGCGAGCGCGAGAAGCCGTAGCCGATGCGGATGAAGCTCCGCTTGGTGCGCCCGTAGAGGCGCGCGAAATCGACGATCGCCTGCTCGGGAACGCCGGTGATGTCAGCGGCCCAGCGAGGATCGCGGCTCTGGAGATGCGCCTCGAGCTCCGCTGCGCCGTCGGTATACTTCGCCATGTAGGCGCGGTCGGCGAAGCCCTCCTCGAAGAGGACGTGCATCACGCCGCAGGCGAGCGCGCCGTCGGTGCCGGGTCTCGGCATCAGGTGGATGTCCGCGACTTCCGCCGTGTGACTGCGATAGGGATCGATAACCACGAGCGGCGCGCCCCGGTCGCGCCGTGCGCGCGTGATGTGCGTCATCACGTTGACCTGGGTCGCGACGGGATTGCCGCCCCAGACCACCACGAGATCGCTCTCGGCGATCTCGCGGGGATCGGCGCCCCATTTGACGCCGACGCCCGCGAACCAGCCGGCATCCGCAAGCGCCGTGCAGATCGTCTTCTGCATCTGCGAGTAGCGCATTACGTGACGCAGCCGATTGATGCCGTCGCGCTGCACCAGCCCCATGGTGCCCGCGTAGTAATAGGGCCATACGGACTCGCTGCCGTAGCGCTCGGTCGCGCGCTTGAACTCCTCGGCGATGCGGTCGAGCGCCGCCTCCCAGGAAATGGGCTTGAAGGCCTCGAGGCCCACGCCCTTCTCGCCGACGCGGATCAACGGCTCCCGCAGGCGCAGCGGGTGATGCTGGCGCTCCGCGTAGCGCGCGACCTTCGCGCACACGACGCCGGCCGTATATGGATTGTCGCGCGCGCCGTGGATGCGACCGATGGTGCGCGCATCGATGCGCTCGACCTCGAGGGCGCAAGTGCTGGGGCAATCGTGCGGGCAGACGGAAGGCGCGGTGTCCAGGGGCAAGGGCGCGGGTCCTCTTTAGAGCCGTTCCACTATAGGCGGAGGAGCGCCCCGGCGGAAGGTCCCGCTACTTCGCCGCCTCCGCCACGGCCGCGAGCTGCGGCAGGTGCGGCGTGAGCCGGCCGCCGAGCCGCACGGGCTCGATGCGCCGGGCGAGGCCGGTTCCGTCGTCGGTCTCCACGAAGACTGCGCAGAGCGTCGCCTCCCCCTCCGCGGCATGCATGCGCTCGCCGGGCATCTTGCGGACGAAGCGGGCGACCGCGATCTCCTTGCGGATGCCGATGACGGAATCGTAATCGCCGCACATGCCGCAGTCGGTCTGATAAGCGGTGCCCTTTGGCAGGATCTGCGCGTCCGCCGTGGGGACGTGCGAGTGCGTCCCCACGACGAGGGAAGCGCGGCCGTCCGCGAAATGGCCCATCGCCATCTTCTCGGAAGTGGCCTCGCCGTGGAAGTCGATCACGATCGCTTGGACGTCGCCGAGCGGATGCCCCGCGAGCTCGCGCTCGACCGCCATGAAGGGACAGTCGATCGCGTCCATGAAGAGTCGAGCCATCGGATTGAGCACGAGCACGCGCCTGCCGTCGGCGAGACCGAAGACGCGGGCGCCCGCTCCGGGCGTTCCCGCGGGCAGGTTGAGCGGGCGCAAGAGCCGGGGATCGCCGTCGATGTAGCCGATGAGCTCGCGCTGGTCCCAGACGTGGTTGCCGGTGGTGATGACGTCCGTGCCGGCGGCGTAGAGCTCCGCGCAGATCTTATCGGTGATGCCGAACCCGCCGGCGGCGTTCTCGCCGTTCACCACGACGAAGTCGAGGCCGAGCTCGCGCCGGAGCCGCGGCACCGCGGAGGTCACCGCCGTGCGCCCCGCCCGTCCCATCACGTCGCCGCAGATCAGAATCCTCATGCGCCACCCGTCCCGTCAGCCGCGCGTTAACCATAGCACATCCCCCTCCGTCACGACCGCATCGAGCGTGGAGTCGTCGTCGCCGACCGGCACCGAGACCGCCTCCTGCGCAGCAAACGCGAGGCCGATCGCCAGCACAGGCCCTTCGCTCCGCAATGCCGCGAGTGTGCGGTCGTAGAAGCCCGCTCCGTAGCCGAGCCGCCGGCCCGCGCGGTCGAAGGCGAGCATGGGCACGAGGAGAAGCGCGGGGCTGAGGTCGCTCGCCGTCTCCGGCGGGACCGGAATGCCCATCCGATCGGCGCTCATCGCCATTTCCGTCGACCACGCGCGAAAGCCGAGGGGCATGCCGGGCGCCCCCGCGACCGGAAGCGCCAGCACGAAGCCGCGCTCCCGGAGCATCCTCATTGCGGGCCGAGGGTCGAGCTCGTCCTTGATCGGCCAATAGCCCGCGGCCACCGCACGCGGCGCGAGCGAGAGACGCGGCAGCAGCGCCGCCAGATTGTCGCGCACGGCGAGACCCGCGGCGTCGCGGAGCGCCGGCGCAATCGCTGCGCGTCGTTCGCGCATCAGCCGCCGCAGCGCCGCCTTCGCCGCGGCGGTCGCCTCGGCGCTCATGCCGCCCGAGCTGAGGGGGTGGATGGAGCCGTCTCGGCCGTTGGCATGACAAACCCTCTAGGCCCGCTTTTCGCAGGTGGGCGCCGTGTGCCGAGACCAGGGTCTCGGTAGGGACAGCTCCCAAGAGGTCGATATCGGCCCCGGGGTCTTGTGCGACCTGACGCACCAGACAGCCCCATCCTGGACACTAAGATGGCCCCGACGGAGTCGCGACGCAAGCGGCGAAGACTACCGCAGATCAAGGTCTTCGCACGAAGACCGGGCCCGTTTCGGCGGCTCCTGCACTGTCCTTGCGACGCGAACAACGTCTCGTTAAGGATAGCGCTGTCGCGAATTGGATAGGGACCGCGGGCTCGGCGGCACTACCTTCGCCCCGTCAGATCGAATGAGCCCACGGCGGAATCTCCGGATTCCGGCCGTGCGGCGCACGATCTCTGCTCGTCAAGCGGACTAGAAAAGAGGACACATGATTCACTCCGGAAGTTGCTTCTGCGGCGCGGTGAAGCTCGAGGTCGAAGGCGAGCCGGCGGCGATGGGCTATTGCCACTGCCGCTCCTGCCGCTCGTGGTCGGGCGGCCCGGTCAATGCCTTCACGCTCTGGAAGCCCGAGGCGGTACACGTCAAGGCGGGCGCGGAGCACCTAGCGACGTACCAGAAGACCGCGCTCAGCCAGCGCAAATTCTGCTCGAAGTGCGGAGGCCACGTCATGACCCAGCATCCGCCGCTCGGCCTCATCGACGTCTTCGCCTCGACGATCCCGAGCCTCGTCTTCCGCCCGGGCGTCCACGTCAATTACGCCGAGACGGTGCTGCCGATCCGCGACGGGCTTCCGAAGCTCAAGGACTTTCCGGCCGAATTCGGCGGCTCCGGCGAGATGATCGCGGAATGACCGCGATCCGACCGTACTGACCATTCGGTGCGCGCCACCGACACTTAGGCATCTCTCGACCTTGCGCGGCTCACCGAGCCGTCGGCTCCCGCAGGAGCGACGGGCCGGACGGCCGCGCCTCGTCTCCGGCGTGGAGGTGATCATGGGCCGCAATTTCGACAGGACCCGGCGCCGGCAGGCGGACCGGTATCATTTCGACGCTCTCGACATCGCGCACGCGAGAGAGCGAGCGAGCACGCGGGCGATCGCGGCGGCTTGGGCGGTCGCAGGCGTCGTGGTGGCCGGGCTTGCCGCGGCTACGCTCTTCGTACCGGCGATCTCGCCGCTGACACGCGAGGCCGTACTGCATCTGCAATTCGTAGACTGAGCGCCATGCCGCCGAGGACGGCCTCAGGAATGCGCGCGGTCGGTCTCGAGCCGCCCAGCGATCACCTCGATGCGCTCGGCCAATTCGTCGAGGCCGTTGCTCAAGGCGTCGGTATCGACCCCGTTGCCGCCGCCGGCGTGGCGGCGGAGCAGTGCCTGGGCGTCCGCGAGCTCATCGGTGATGACGAGCGCCGCCAGCACGAGAAGGCGCGCCTCGCCGATCTGTCCGAGCTTCGCCGAGAAATCCGCGGTCTTGCGGTCGAGATACAGCGCGAGCTCCTTGAGCCGTCCCTGCTGCCCTTCCTCGCAGGAGACGGGATATGTCCGGCCGTTGATGGTGAGATGGACCTCCGCCATCACTCCTCCAGGAGCGCTCGGTCGAGGCGGCCAATCGCCTGATCGAGACGGCTCGCGACAAGCTGCGTCACTTTGTTGAGGGCCGCGTATCGGGCTCTTGCCTCGGCGAGCGCGGCGGAAGCCTGGTCGCGCTCGGCGCCCTCCTCCGCGTGCTCCATCGCGGTCTCGAGGCGTATCACCGCCCGCTCCAACCGCTTCGCCGCCTCCACGACTTTGGTCATGCCGGTCATTGTGCCGACCGATTTCGATTGTTGAACGTCCCCAGCGGCTCAACCTTACGCATCCTTCGCGCGACTCGTCAATTAGCGGAGCGCGTGGATCGTGGCCGTCGCCGATGTTATCGTGCCCGTCGCGGACGGGGGGACGGAAATGCGGGCGGGGAAAACGCCGCAGCCGGCGGGCGGCGGCGATTTCAAGTACTGGGCCTTCATCAGCTATAGCCATCGCGATCGGGTCTGGGGCGACTGGCTCCATCGGGTGCTCGAGACCTATCGGGTGCCTCGGCAGATCAGAGCGCGCCCGGGGCGCGACGGCGCTCTGCCGCGGCGGATCATGCCGGTCTTCCGCGACAAGGAGGAGCTGCCGACCTCGGCCAATCTCGGCGAGGCCATCTATCAGGCACTTCTGGCCTCGCGCTATCTCATCGTGATCTGCTCGACGGCATCGGCACGCTCGATCTGGGTCAACGAGGAGGTCCGCAACTTCAAGCGCATGGGGCGGGCGGACCGCATCATGTGCCTCGTGATCGACGGCGAGCCCAACGCCACCGACCGCGGGGATCCCGCGCGGGAGGCCTTCTGCCCCGCGCTGCGGTACGAGGTGGGACCCGACGGCGCGATCGCCGCCGCGCGCGCGGAGCCGCTCGCGGCCGACGTGCGGGACATCGGCAACCGCGGCCTCGCGGCGCTTCTCGAGCCCATCTTGTCGCGGCTCGACCTGCGCTTTCGCGGTCCTTGGCTGCGCGAGGCCCGTATCAAGCTGACCGCGGGGATATTGGGCGTCGATTTCGACCGCCTCTGGCAGCGCGAGCGGCGGCGGCGATTCTGGCGGCGCGTGCAGGCATCCGCCTTGGCGCTCGTCGTCGCCGCCGGCGGCTACGCGGTCTGGTACCGGCTCGCCGTGTCGCAATCGCTCGAGCTCGCGAGCAAGGCGCTGGAATCGATCGAGGGCCAACGCTACGACGAGGCACTGAAGGTGATCCTGAATGCGGTGCCGCGCGATCCCGACGCGCCCTTCGCCCGGCCGCTGCTCCCGGAAGTACAGGCAGCGCTCGATCTCGCAATGATCCGCAACCGCCTCTACGCGGTGCTCGGCGGCATCAGGTACGAGACCGAGACCATCGAGATGAGCGCCGATGGAATCCTGATGGCGACCTCTTCCCGGGACGGGACGGTGCGGCTTTGGGACACCAGGAGCTGGCGGCAGACGGCCGTGTTCTTCGCCTTCGATGCGCCCCCGGACGGCGATTCCACGAAGCCGCTCCAGCCGAAGGCCGATCCCGAGCGCATCGGCCGCCCCTTGGCGCTGCACCCGCTGCGGCCCGTCATTGCCGCGGCGACCATCGACGGGCGCGTGATGCTGTTCGACACTCGCAGCGGCGCACCCGTCGCTACGCTCGTGCATGCGTCGGGATACGCGCAAGCCAAGACGGAGGCGGCACGGCAGTATTTCCTGATCCGCAGCCTCATGTTCGATGCCGGCGGCGAGCGGCTGCTGAGCGCGGGCGAGGACGGAACCGTCCGCATCTGGGACTGGCAGCGCGGCATGGAGGCCATGCCGGCGCTTCGGCATCCCGCGGCGGTGAAGGCGGCGCGGTTCGATCCCTTCGGACGGTTCATCGCGACGGTCTGCGACGACGGGGCGACGAGGCTCTGGGACGCCCGCACAGGCGAATTGCTGAAGCTTCTCCCCGGCGGCGGCGGCGATTTCGCGACGCTCCGGTTCGACGCGGCCGGGACGCGGCTGGCGGTCGCCACCAATCTCCGGATCTATCTCTGGGACACCGACAACCCGCGCTCGCCCCTTCCGGTTGCGATACTGCAGCACGAAGACGCCGTCCGCTGGATCGAATTCAGCCCCGACAACAAGCTGCTCGCGAGCGCCTCTGACGACGGCACGGCGCGGCTCTGGGCGGTGGCGAGCGGCGCGCAGGTGGCCCGCGTCGAGCATCAGAGGTCGGTGCGCCGCGCGCTCTTCGACCCGACCGGACGCTATTTCGCCACCGTCTCGGAGGATCGCCTCGTCCGCGTCTGGGACCTCGAGGGCAAGCCTCTCCCGGGCCTCACGCTGCGCGGCCACACCCATTTCGTCTTCGCGGGAGCCTTCACGCGGGACGGTAGCCGGTTGGTGACGGCGTCCAGCGATATGACGCTGCGCGTCTGGGACATGACGCCGCGGGCGCGCGGCGTGGTGCTGCAAGGAATGGCGCAGATGCGGCGGGCACTCTTCATGCCCGACGGCAAGCGCGTCATCGCCGCCGGCATCGATCGCCGCGTCATGATCTTCGACGCCGAGACCGGATGCCGGCTCGACGACGACAGGTTCGCCGACACGCATCTCGATCGAGTGAACGGGCTCGCCCTCAGCCCGGAGGGAGACCGCTTCGTGACCGTGTCCCGCGACCGCACGGCAAAAGTCTGGTTCCTCGATCCGACGCGACAGCCCATCGTCCTTACCCGCGACCCCAACGAGCCGGTGGCGCGGAGCCACGACGCCGAGGTCGTCAGTGCGGCCTTCAGCCCCGACGGCAAGCGCATCGTCACGACCTCCCGCGACAGCACCGCGCGGCTCTGGAACGCCGAGACCGGGACGCCCATTCCCGGCATCCCGCCCCTGCTGCACACAGACGGCAAGCCCGTCTGGGGCGCCGTATTCAGTTTCGACGGCCGTCTCGTCCTGACCGCGGGTCACGACGAGCAGGCCGGCATCTGGGACGCGGCCACCGGCAAGAACCTGCGCTGGCTGAGGCCGAAGGAGGACCGCAAGGCCGCGATCAACGTAGCGGTGTTCGATCGCGATGCCGGCCTCGCCGCAACCGGATCCGACGACGGCACGGTGCGCATTTGGGACGTCGCGACCGGAGCGCAAATCGGCTCGCCCCTGCGCCACGACGACCAGGTGGTCAGCCTCGCCTTCGCTCCCAGCGGCGACTACCTCGTCAGCGGCACCTCCAGCGGAACCATTCGCTTCTGGCGCGTCTCCGACCACGAGCTTCTGGAGATCTGGTATGTGCACGACGGCCACGCCGTCCGCAGCATCGTCTTCGATCGGAGCGGCGAGCGCATTCTGACCGCCGCGGACGACCGCACCGCTCAAGTCTGGCCGAGCCGGACCGATCGCAGCCGCCTGCTGCAAGAAGCCCTCGCCGCCGGCCGGCGCATTTGCCGCCGCACGCCGGAAACGCCGGAATGGTCGGATGTCTGGCGCTGGTGCCCGGCCGATCTCGCGGAGTGAGCGGTCTCGGTCTCAGCGCTCGCCCGCGAGACGCTTGCGCAGGAAGTACTTTGTCTGCCCCGGCGGATAATCCTCGAGCGTCGCGAAAACGGTGTAGCCCTGACGCTCGTAGAAGCCGCGCGCCTGGAATGTGTCGAGCCACGCCGAATGGCAACCGCGCGTCGCCGCGTAGCGCTCGGCGTGCGCGAGCAGCTCGCGGCCGAAGCCGCGCCCGCGAAGCTCGTCGTGCACCCAGAGACTGTCGACGAAGAGCCAGGCCCAGCCGATGACGCCGTCGAGCCCGCCGACGATCGCCCCTCCCCCCTCGCGCAGGAAGAGGCCGAAGCGCTCGTCCTCGCCGGGCACGGTCCGCGCATTGAAGAGGTCGATCTCCCTTTCGAGCCGCTTGCGATCCCCGCGGCGCGGATTCTCGTCCAGGACGATCTCGATTGGCGGCTTCATGATTACACTCTGCCAGGACGCGGCGCAGCCGGCGATCACGACGCTGCGACCGGCAAAAAGCCGCCCCCGCAAGCGCGCAGAGGACCGTTGACGGGGGCTGCATCGCCCGGCAAGGTGCGGCCCATCCGCAGCACCGCAGGCACGCCTCCCTCCCCTCGCCGATGACCGCTCCCGACACGCCCCGCTCCGCCCTTCCGCCGCTGCCGGAGCCCAGGGACCGCGGGCTGCGGCGCATGGCCGACGCCATCCGCGCGCTCTCGATGGATGCGGTGGAGCGCGCGAAATCGGGCCATCCCGGCATGCCCATGGGCATGGCCGACGTGGCGACGGTGCTCTTCGCCAAGTTCCTTAAATTCGACCCGCGCGATCCGCGCTGGCCCGACCGCGACCGTTTCGTGCTCTCGGCGGGACACGGCTCGATGCTGCTCTACTCGCTGCTGCATCTGACGGGCTATCCCGAGATGACGCTCGAGGAGCTCAAGCGCTTCCGTCAGCTCGGTAGCCGCACCGCAGGCCATCCCGAATACGGGCACGCGCCGGGAATCGAGACCACGACGGGCCCGCTCGGCCAAGGGCTCGGCAATGCCGTGGGCATGGCGCTCGCGGAGCGCATCCTCAATGCGCGCTTCGGCGACGCGCTGGTCGATCACCGCACCTACGTGATCGCCGGCGACGGCTGCCTCATGGAGGGCATCAGCCACGAGGCGATCTCGCTCGCCGGTCATCTGAAGCTCTCGAAGCTCGTCGTGCTCTTCGACGACAATTCCGTCTCGATCGACGGGCCCACCGGGCTCTCGGTCTCGGACGACCAGCTCGCGCGCTTCGAGGCGTCGAACTGGAGCGTCGTCGCCGTCGACGGGCACGACACCGGCGCGGTCGCGGCCGCGCTCGAGCGGGCGCAGCGCAGTGACCGTCCCTCGCTCATCGCCTGCCGCACCGTCATCGCCTTCGGCGCGCCCACCAAGGCCGGTACGGCCGCCTCGCACGGCTCGCCGCTCGGCGCCGCCGAGATCGAGGGCGCGCGCGCGCGTCTCGGCTGGACCCATCCGCCCTTCGAAGTGCCCGACGACATTCTCGCGCAGTGGCGTGAGGTCGGCGCGCGCGGTGCCGCCGCCTCCGCCGCCTGGCGCGCGCGGCTCGCCGCGGCCCCGCAGGAGCTCCGGCGCGAATTCGAGCGCCGCGCGCGCGGCGATCTTCCCGAGGGCTGGCGCGGGGCGATCGCGGCCGTCAAGACGAAGGCCGCAAGCGAGGCGCCGAAGCTCGCCACGCGGCAAGCCTCGGGCAACGTCCTCGATGCGCTGGCGCCGCTGGTGCCGGAGCTCATCGGCGGCTCCGCCGATCTCACGGGCTCCAACAATACGCGGGCGAAATCGCAGAAGCCCTTGACGGCGAAGGACTACGGCGGCGGATACGTCTTCTACGGCGTGCGCGAGCACGGAATGGCCGCGGCGATGAACGGCTTGGCGCTCCATGGCGGCGTCGTGCCCTATGGCGGCACCTTCCTGATCTTCACGGATTACTGCCGTCCCGCGATCCGGCTCTCCGCCCTGATGGGACTGCGCGTCGTTTACGTCATGACCCACGATTCGATCGGCCTCGGCGAGGATGGGCCCACGCATCAGCCGGTGGAGCAGCTCGCGGCTCTCCGCGCGGTCCCCGGCCTCAACGTGTTCCGCCCCGCCGATCCCGTGGAGACCGCGGAGTGCTGGGAGCTTGCCCTCGCCGCGGAGGGAAAGCCCTCGATCATCGCGCTCACGCGACAGGCCGTGCCGACCCTCCGCCGAGACGCCGGAGAGAACCGCTCCGCGCGCGGCGCCTATGTGCTCGCGGAAGCCGAGGGCGCGCGGCGCGTGACGCTGCTCGCTACGGGCTCGGAGGTCTCGATCGCGATGCAGGCGCGCGACGTGCTCGCGAGCAAGGGCATTGCCGCCGCGGTCGTCTCGATGCCGTGCTGGGAGCTTTTCGAGGCGCAGGCGTCGGACTATAAGACGGCGGTGCTCGGCGGCGTGCCGCGCGTCGCCGTCGAAGCCGCCTCTCCCTTCGGCTGGGAGCGGTACATCGGCCCCGGCGGCGCGATGATCGGCATGACCGGCTTCGGCGCCTCGGCGCCCGCCGAGGATCTCTACCGCCACTTCGGCATCACCGCGGAGAAGGTCGCGGAAATGGCAATGAGTCGGATTTGACTTCGAGAATGATACACACCCCCTTTCCCGTGATGGCCGGGCCCGTCCCACGGCTGTCCGATTCAGCGTTTTCGGTTGCGCAGCATCCGCATCATCACACCAATGAACCGTCATGGCCGGGCTTGTCCCGGCCATCCACGCGCTTATGGCATG
>Ga0335085_10001374_pt1 | contig 52693 bp, 48 predicted proteins | sample Lox_Sample_45_FD_206712 | JGI IMG/M metagenome (GOLD analysis project Ga0335085, IMG submission 206712) | Soil microbial communities from Loxahatchee National Wildlife Refuge, Florida, United States - Lox_Sample_4.5 | ecosystem: Environmental > Terrestrial > Soil > Wetlands | place: USA... | reverse complement strand
ACGAGCCGGCTCGCGAGGACGCTCGCCCCACCACCAATTTCAGCACCTATGTCGTCGAAAAAAAACTGTCGCAAATCATGGACGGCGCGTCGCGGCCCGACCATTTTCGCGGGGTGACGACAGTGGTGGCGAAACTATTCAACATCGTTTTGCCGGACGTGGCGGTGTTCGGCCAAAAGGACTTTCAGCAAGCGGCCGTCATCAAACGGATGGTGGCCGATTTGAATTTCCCGGTGAAAATCATCGTCGCGCCGACGTTGCGCGAACGCGACGGGCTGGCGATGAGTTCGCGGAACCAATATCTGGCAGGCGGTTTGCGGCCACAGGCGACGGTGCTTTGGTGCGCCATCCAATTGGCGCGTGCCACGGTGAAAAAATCAAAGTGTTTCCCGGCGGCAAAATTGAAGGCCGCCGTGAAAAAACTGATCAGATGCGAGCCGGATGCGAAACTGGACTATGTGGAATTTTTCGAGCCGGATTCATTGGTGCCCGTTGTGGAAGTGACGCACGGCACGCAGATGGCACTGGCAGTCTTTGTTGGCAAAACGCGGTTGATTGACAACGCACGACTTTGAAATGAAACAATTTGATTTCCTCGTTCTCGGCAGCGGCATTGCGGGTCTTTCGTTCGCGTTGAAAGTCGCGCCGCGCGGACGCGTGGCTATTGTGACCAAAAAGGACCGGGCGGAATCAAACACGAATTATGCCCAGGGCGGCATCGCGTCAGTGACGAGCAAGGAGGACTCGTTTGAATTGCACGTGCGCGACACGCTCACGGCCGGCGCGGGTCTGTGCAAGGAGAACATCGTGCGCACCATTGTTGAAGAAGGCCCGGAGCGGATTCAGGAGTTGATTGAATTGGGGATGAAATTTTCCGAGCGCAACGCGCCGGCTGAAGATGGCGGCAAGGAATTGGACCTCGGCAAGGAAGGCGGCCACTCGAAGCGGCGCATCTTGCACGCCAAGGACGTGACCGGACGTGAAATTGAGCGCGCGTTGTTGAACGCCGCAGCGCGGCAGCCAAACATTCAGATTTTTGAAAACCATTTCGCGATTGATTTAATCGCGAGCCAGAAATTGGAAAAAGCGGAAAGCGGAAAGCGGAAAGCGGAAACTCAAAATCGCTGTCTCGGCGCGTACGTGTTCGATAAAAAGGGGAATCGCGTCTGGGCGTTCACCGCGCCGGTGACGCTGCTGGCTACGGGCGGCTGCGGCAAGGTATATCTCTACACCACCAATCCTGACATCGCGACCGGCGACGGCGTGGCGATGGCGTATCGGGCGGGCGCTACCATTGCGAACCTGGAATTCGTCCAATTCCACCCGACGTGCCTTTATCATCCTCAGGCCAAATCGTTTCTCATCAGCGAAGCCGTGCGCGGTGAAGGCGGCGTGCTCAAGACGCTCGACGGCACCGAATTCATGGACGTCTATCATCCGTTGAAATCACTTGCGCCACGCGACGTGGTGGCGCGAGCGATTGACAGCGAGATGAAAAAGAGCGGTGCGACACACGTATGGCTCGACATCACGCACCGGCCCGCGCGGTTCATCATCGAGCGGTTCCCGAACATTTACCAAACCTGTCTGCGCTACGGCATTGACATCACCAAGGAACCGATCCCCGTCGTGCCGGCGGCGCATTATCAATGCGGCGGCGTGGTGACGAATGTGGACGGCGAAACGGACGTCGCCGGGCTTTACGCCGTGGGCGAAACCGCCTGCACCGGCTTGCACGGCGCAAACCGGCTGGCGAGCAATTCACTTTTGGAAGCGCTGGTCTGCGCCCATCGCGCGGCGACGCGGGCAATCGCCCATCGCCCATCGCCCATCGCCAATGTGGAAATTCCCCTGTGGCAATCCGGCAAGGCGCATAACCCGGACGAATTGGTTGTCGTCTCGCACAATTGGGACGAAATCCGGCGACTGATGTGGGATTACGTCGGCATCGTGCGCACCAACAAACGGCTGGAGCGCGCGGCCAAGCGCATCGCGAATTTGCAGGAGGAAATTCGCGAGTATTACTGGAATTTCATCGTAACGAGCGATTTGCTGGAACTCCGCAACATCGCCACGGTGGCGGAATTGATTGTGCGGTGCGCGCAGTTGCGACCGGAAAGCCGCGGCCTGCATTACAATCTGGATTATCCGGGCACAAATCCCGACTGGGGGCAGCGCGACACGGTCCTAAGAAAATCTTGAATTAACGCGGGTGCCGAATATGCTGTAAGGGTTGCGCGGTTAGCTCAGCGGTAGAGCACCAGTATCACACACTGGGGGTCGCAGGTTCAAAACCTGCACCGCGCACCAGCCTTCGCTTAGATCGTAGAGCTACAATGATGTTGACATTCAGGACTCTGGGTTGGTGGGTTGCTTTTATGAAAAGCTCGGGCTATTGAATCTTCATGCATACCGAAATAAAACCGTCAATTTCGCCGGACGACCAATTTGCTCGGAACAAGACTCTTGAAAGTATATTTGTTCCTCACGCTTGGCGGCGACGCAACGAAGTCAGCGCATCGGCAAAGACAACCTCTGCTAGGTTTGTTCATTATACATCTGCCGAAGCGGCATTAAAAATAATCAATCATAAACGGCTTTGGATGCGAAACGCAGCATACATGACTGACTATCGAGAGGTGCAACACGGCTTCACAATTTTGCAGCGTTTCTTTTCTGTCAAAGAGAAGGCTAAAACTTTTGTTGATGCGGTCAATGTATTTGCTTCAGGTGCGGCTGACGAAGCGATTAACCTGTTTAACCAGTGGTGGAGTTTGGGCACAATTCAATTTAAGACTTTTATCGTTTCGGTTTCGGAACATTATTCGGAAGAAGATTTTCATGGTCGTCTTTCAATGTGGCGTGCGTTCGGAGCAGCTATCGCACGAGTTGGTTTGGTTTTCAATGTTCCAGAACGATCAAAAGGTGCGGAAGCAATGAAATTGATATTTAGTCCTGTAACGTATTTCAAAGATAATGAAGCAGAACAGGTAGTTTCAGAAGTGATCAAAAATTTAATGACACACACTGATTTCTTGAAAACAGTCGGGCGACAAGAAATTATAAACTGGATATTTTCTATGTTACTTTTAGGGGTGACGTGCGTAAAGCATGAGGGTTTCCGTGAGGAAAAAGAATGGCGGGTTGTCCATTGTCCCAAATTATATCCATCGCCACTGATTACGCCTTCCGTTGAAATTGTAGCAGGGGTCCCACAGACTGTTTACAGCTTGCCACTCGACAAAAGAGTCAATCCAATTCTCGATGACATTGATTTTGCAAAGTTATTCGATCGCTTGATAATTGGCCCTTCACCTTATCCGATGGCCATGGTTGACGCTTATTTAGAAGCTCTTTCAAACGCTGGTATTCCAGAAGCCGGTAAGAAAATTTTTATCTCTGGCATTCCAATCCGGTCGTAATTTACGACTAACAACTACAGCATCACTGGACTATGAATGCGCGACGTAAACCGCTCCGCTTCGAGTTGCGGCTCCGCAAACCAATCCAAAAATTGTTTCCTTGAACTATCAACCATCAACCTTGCCTTAAAACTGGTCCTCCTTTTCCTTGAACAGCACGTTGAACGTGGTCAGCGAGCCGTAGCTGCGCGTGATGTATTGCTGCATCTCCACCTTCTCGCCGTCGGTCAGTTTTTCATTCGCGTTTATTTTCTGTTCCAGCACGCGCAGGTTGTTCCGCACCATTACAATCTTGTGAAAAAAAGTTTCCAGCGGGACTTCCTTGGTTTGCAGCGTGGGATCGGACGGATGCAGAACCAGTTTGCCGCCGTGCCAGCGGACGCCCAGTTTTTCAATGACCGTGTCCGGCTTTTCCAGGCCCAGTTTCCGCACCGCTTCGTCCACCGTTTGTTCCACAAATTGTTTGAGCGGGACGCTCAAGCCGCTCATCGCAGCCTGCGGCTCAGCCGGTTCCAGCCCGGCGGATTCCGGCGCAACGGTGCGTTTGCCGTCGTTAAACTGGATGTCCGCCGTGGTTTCCGAAATCGTCCTGACCGTTCCCAGGCCATACTGCGGATGGCGGACCGACATGCCCACATGCAGGGATTCGATTTTCATGCCGTCATTTTAGCCACAGATGAAACACAGATGGAACACAGATTTTCTCAAATCGAAAATCACCCTCGTTCTCGTCCTCACCCTCGAAAAATCTGGCTGACAACGCCGCCAAACGCGCTAGGCTCCGAGCAAAGAAATGGCCGCCAAATTTTCCGACCGTTTTGAATTCGAGCGCGTGTTGTGGAATTGCGGAACGACCCGCGTGGCAGGCGTGGACGAAGCGGGTCGCGGGCCGCTGGCGGGGCCGGTCGTGGCGGCGGTCGCGATTTTGCCGGCAAAATGGGCGGAATCCGGTTTGCCACGCGAACTCAATGGCCTCAACGATTCCAAGCAACTGACTGCCATGCAGCGCGAAAGGTTTTTTTTGTTTCTGACTGGTTGTGGCGAAGTGGAATTTGCCGTGGCACAAATTGATTCTCTTCAGATTGACGAGATCAACATCCTGCGTGCGACGCATCAGGCGATGAACGCGGCGTTGGCAAAGTTGAATCCCCAGCCGCAGCACGCGCTGGTGGATGGCCGTCCGGTCAGAACGATGCGCGTGCCGCAGACGGCCATTGTCAAAGGCGACGCGCGGAGTTATTCCATCGCTGCCGCGAGCGTGCTGGCCAAGGTCACGCGCGACCGGCTGATGCTGGAATTCGACCGCCAGTGGCCGGTTTATGGTTTTGCCGAGCACAAAGGTTACGGCACGGCGCGGCATCTGGCGGCCATCGCGGCGCATGGGCCGTGTCCGATTCATCGCCAAAGTTTCGCGCCGCTCAAGCAACCAGAACCAAAACTGTTCTAGCCACAGATTTTCACAGATGAAACACGGATAAAAAGTTTCCTCGATCATGGGACAAAAAATCTGTGTCAATCTGTGTTCATCTGTGGCTGAAGAATGAATCTGATTGAAAAGTTGAAGTCGCGGTTCGTCGGCAAGGGAAAGCCGGAACATTTGCGGCGGGGCGAATTGGGCGAGCGCGCGGCCAAGAAATTTCTGAAGCAACAAGGCCTTAAATTTCTCGCCGCCAATTTTCGGTCCGAGCGCGGCGAGATTGATTTGATTTTTCGGGACGGCGATTGCCTCGCGTTTGTCGAGGTCAAAACCCGTTCGTCAGAAGATTGGACGCGGCCGGCGGCGGCGGTCAACGCCGAACGGCGGCGACGGCTTTCGCGATGCGCGCTGGATTACTTGCGCCTGCTGAAAAAACCGGCGGTAAAAATCCGTTTCGATATTGTGGAAGTTCTTCTGGCTGAGGGAAAAGTGCATGAGGTGCGGCATTTGCCGAACACGTTTGCGATGGAGAAGCCATATCGTTACGGTTGAAAAACTGCTTGTGTCTGGCCGTCAGCGGGACGAAGGTTGCCTTAACCAGCTATGAGCCGGATACTCGAAATCATCGGCAATGTGGTCATGTTTGGCTTCCTGCTTGGTTTCGTGGGGTGGATTTTCTGGCGCGCTCTCCAGCGCAGCACCGACCCGCCTCAGTTGATTTTCAAATGGATTTTGACCGCCGTGGCCTTGTGCCTTCTGTTTACCGTCGCCGTGCCGGGATTTCGTCATGGCGCGTCTGACGCGGTTTTCGGTTTGGTCCTGACGCTTATTTTCGGCCTGGCGATGACAGTCGTCTGGCGGCACAGCATCACTGACATTGTTGCCGACCGCCTTGCCTCATTGTACGACGGCGGCACCGAACCGCCGGAACCGAAACCATATTACTCCGTCGCGCAGGCCAAGCGGAAACTGAATCGGCCGCTCGAAGCGATTATCGCCATACGCGAACAACTCGCGAAATTTCCGAACGATTACGAAGGCATCATGCTGCTGGCTGCCATTCAAGCCGAGGACACGAAAGATTTGGCCTCGGCGGGAATGACGTTGAACCATTTCTGCGACCAGCCGAATCCGCCGCCCAAGCAGTTTGCCGCCGCGATGAACCAACTCGCCGACTGGCACCTCAAGCTGGCGCAGGACGTTGATTCCGCGCGCGCCGCGCTGGAGAAAATCATCGCCCGATTTCCCGACACGGAGATGTCGTTGCTGGCCGCGCAACGGATCGCCCATTTGGGCGGCACCGAAAAACAAATGCTGGCGTCGCTCGACCGCCAGCCGAAGGCCGTACCCGAAGGCGTAAAGAGCGCTGGCTTGCTGGATTCGATGAGGAGTTTGGCTCCTTCCGAGACGGATCCGGGGAAACTCGCGGCGGATTTTGTAAAACATTTGGAACAGCATCCACTTGACACCGAGGCGAGAGAGAAACTGGCGGTTATTTATGCCGACCATTACCAGCGGCTGGATCTGGCGACGGGCGAGTTGAACCAATTGATCGAGACGCCAAACCAACCGGGGAAACGAGTGGCGCACTGGTTGAATCTGCTGGCGGATTTACAGGTCCGGCTCGGCGCCGATTATCCGACGGTGCGTGGAACTTTGGAGAGAATTGTCGAGCAGTTTCCAAATCTGGCCGCGGGCGAAATGGCGCGGACCCGGCTCGGCCGGTTGAAAATCGAGATCAAAACCCGGAAAGAAACGCCGGATGTGAAGCTCGGCGTTTACGAGCAGAATATCGGATTAAAGCGCGGTTTAACGCGCTAATTGTAACGCCACTTCCTTGTCCAGTTCGTGCGCCAAGTCGAGGTTTTGGTTGCCCCATTTGGTGCGGGCTTCCACGGAGATCTGGCTCGTTTGCGGGTCCACAGCTTCCACGCGCACCCACACCTTGTCTTGGTTGACCTGGCCCATGAACGCTCGCACGGTGTTCGTCGTGTCGTGCGGGATGTATTCAGTCAGCAACTTGCCGTCGTTGTTAATGACCTGAACGGCTGCGCGATAAACTTCGTCCACGGGGCGCGGATAAACTCCGCCCACGGAATCCCGCCCCATCGGATTGCCAACGACCTTCGTGTCACTCACCGTGGTGATGCAACCGGCGGTCATGACGGCGATGGCCGCAAGCGCCAAAAAAAAATTCGTTTTCATCTCGTCCATAGACAATCACAACTGCTGGGTCCGTCAAGCGGATTCATTTTGCGCGGCTCGACAAGCGCGCAAAAAAATGCCAAAGTCAAGCCATGGTCGTAAACAAGCTTGAAGCACTGCGCGCCGGGCTGCGCGGCTACGGCTCCTGCCTCGTGGCGTATTCAGGCGGCGTGGATTCCGCATTCCTGGCACGCGTGGCACACGAGGCACTCGGCGAAAAATCGCTGGCGGTCATTGCCGACTCGCCGAGCCTGCCGCGCCGCGAACTGGCCGAGGCGCTGGCTGTCGCGGAACAATTTGCGTTTCGGGTTCGCGTCGTCCAGACCAGGGAATTTGCGAACGAAAATTATGCGGCCAATCCCCTCAATCGTTGTTATTTCTGCAAGCACGAATTGTTCAAGGAATTAATGCCGATCGCGCGCGCGGAGCGCCTGGCGGTGATCGCCTATGGCGAAAACGCGAGCGACGCGGGGGATTTTCGACCGGGCGTTCAGGCGGCGGCGGAGTTTCAAGTGCGCGCGCCGCTCAAGGAAGCGGGTTTGACGAAGTCGGAAATCCGTGAATTGTCGGCGCAACTGGGTCTGCCGACGGCGGACAAGCCGCAGATGGCGTGCTTGAGTTCGCGCGTGCCGCATGGCGAGCCGGTGACGCCGGAAAAACTGCGGATGATTGAGGCGGCGGAAGATGTTTTGCGTGATCTGGGTTTTCGCGACGTGCGGGTAAGGCATCACGAGTCAAATTCCAAGTCCAGGCACCTCGCCCGCATTGAACTTGGGCCGGCGGAGATGCCACGATTTTTGGCGAATGGCGTTTCGATCAAGGTCATTGAGGCCTTGAAAGGCATTGGTTATGCTCACGTGACCCTGGATTTGGAAGGCTATCGCCGTGGCGGCGCAAACGAAGGAATGGCCCGGCGCGACTGAAACTTTTGACCCGTAACGGTTTTAGATAAAGGAAGCTATGCCGCAATTCTCATATCGCGCGCGCCGCCGCAGCGGCGAGTTGGTGGAAGGAGTTTTGGACGTTGCCGATCGCGCGGCGGCGCTGACGCAAGTCGAACGGCTTGGACTTTTCCCGATTGCCGTGGATGCTTCAAAGGCGGGGGCGGTGGTGATCGCCAAGCGCGCCGGCCAAAAAGTGGATTTGACGGCCTTTTTGCCGCCGACGTTGCGCGCACAGTTGCTACAGCCGCGCAAACCGAAATTGCAGGAACTGGCCACTTTCACCCAGCAAATGGCAAACTTGCTCCAAGCCGGAATGCCGATGGCGACGGCGCTCCAGAGCATGACGTATCTGGAAACCAAGGGCATTCCGTCGGACGTGAGCCGCCAGCTTCGGCAGGAAGTGACCGAAGGCCGGAGTTTGTCCGATGCGATGGCCAAGCAGCCGCGGATCTTTTCCGATTTATATATTAACATGGTCCGCGCGGGCGAGCAAAGCGGCGCGCTGGTGGACGTGCTCCGGCGCATGGCCGATCACTTTGAAAAGTTCGCCCAGGTGCAGGCCAAATTCAAATCGGCGCTGATTTATCCGACCGTGGTTTGTTGCGTGGGCGTGGGCATCATCATTTTTTTCATGTCCTTTGTTTTGCCCCGATTCATGTCAATCTTCGGCGACATGGGTTTCAACCAATTGCCCACCGCGACGGTGATTTTGATCAACATCAGCAACGCCTTTAAAAATTACTGGTGGCTGATGATCTCGGTCATCATTGCGGCCATCGTTTTGTTCAAGCGATTTCAAGCCACGGCCACGGGGCGGCGGCGGATTGATGAGTGGAAAATGAAGGCGCCGATTTTTGGGCGGGTAATCTGTTTGAATCTTTACGGCCAATTTGCGCGCACGCTTTGCACGCTGCTGCGGAACGGCGTGCCGGTGCTGACCGCGTTGAAAATTACCGAGCAGGTCATCCCCAACCAAATCATCAAGACGGCGGCGGCCCAAACCCGGGACGCGGTAACGGATGGCAAAACGCTCGCCCAACCGCTGGCGCAGAGCAAGGTGTTTCCCCAATTGATGGTGGACCTGGTGAAAATTGGCGAAGAAACCGGCGACGTGTCCGGCGCGTTAAACAATGTCGCCGAAACTTACGAGAATGAATTGAACATCGCCTTGCGGGTAATGACCAATCTGATTGAACCCACGTTGATTATCGGCATGGCGGTCGTCGTCGGGTTCCTGCTGGTGGCCGTGCTCGGCGCAATGTTCTCGATGATTTCCAACATCGGCCATTCGATGTGAGGCGTTTGATGCAGAATGATCGAGAGTCCAGAGTCCAGAGTCGAATACCGATGCACGGCGCGCGAAATCGTGCTTTCACGCTTCTTGAAATCATGATGGTGGTGGCCATTATCGGCTTGATGATGACCATGGGCGTGCCGGCGATCCTGCGGACCATGCACGAGGAACCGTTGCGCAAGGCGGTCAATGATGTGAAGACTATTTGTTACAACGCCCGCGCCCAGGCGATTCTGCATGGCGAAACGACCACCGTCGTTTTTCATCCCCGGTCGGGAGAAGTGAGCATTGCCAGCACCAATTCGACGGACGCTTTTATTCCGCCAGACGCTCAAGCCCGCGAAACCGGAACATCCGCCTCCCGCGCTTCGGCGTTAAACTCCACTCAATTTGGCGAAGGCGTAAACACTCGTATGCTCTACGTCAATTTGCATGAATACACAGATGCGGATGAGGCGCCGGTTCGGTTTTTTCCCAACGGCACCAGCGATGAAATGACCCTGATACTGGATTCGGGCGGTCAGTACCGAAAAATCACGCTGGAAGTGACCACCGGTCTGGCCTCCGTGGAAGTCATACGATGAAAACGAGAAATCAGATGGGCGTTTCCATTCCAGTGGCAGTCCGTGACCGCCGCCTATTTCCCGAGAATTTAAATGGTGTGTGGCGTTTGCAGCCCGCCGCTACCGCCCGCCGCGCCTTTACGCTCATCGAAGTGATGTTTGCCGTCGTTGTGTTTTGCACCGCGACCTTTGTGATTCTGGCGCTGATCGCCAACGGGCTGGCGGGCGCGCGCCGGTTGCAGCAGCCGATGGTGGACGCGGGCGAGGTGGCCTCCTGGCTCTCGCAGACCAACCTGGTGGAGGGTAATAATTATCATCTCAATCTCGCTGAGTTACTCGGGGATGCCTACAAAGGTTATGATTGCACCTACGACGTCCAAGAGGTGCAAAGCAACAAACTCTTCCAGGTAGATTTCTTCATTCACGACGACCGGAACGGCTCCAGCGACAAGCCGGTCGTTTCTCAAATGAGCATCCTGCTTTTCAGCCCCAATTCGCAAGCGGGCAGTCTTGATGGAGGGCCGGGGATAAAATGAATTTTCTTCGTCGAGAGTCGAGGGTCGAGGGTCGAGCGCCTGCACGCAGCGCGCGAAATGCTTTTTATCCTCACCCCCCGCCTCTCGACTCTCGTCCTCTTTGCGCCTTCACGCTGCTCGAAGTCATGCTCGCCATCACAATTTTCAGTCTCGTCATGGCGGCGATTTACTCATCCTGGCTGCTCATCCTGCGCGCCACGACAGCGGGACAGGCAGCCACGGCCCAAGTCCAACGCCGGCGCATGGCCGTCTGGACCATTGAAGACGCCCTCACGTGTGTACAGTCGTTTCAGGCGTCCATCCAGTACTATTCCTTTGCCGTTACAAACGGCGACGAGCCGTCGCTCAGTTTCACGGCGCGGTTGCCGGACGATTTTCCGCGCAATGGAGAGTTTGGCGATTTTAATCTGCGGCGGGTGACGTTTACGGTCGAACCCGGACCCAATTCGGAGAAGGATTTGGTGTTGCGCCAGAACCCGATTCTCATGGACATGAACCAGGACGAAGAGGACCACCCGTTGGTGCTGGCCCGCGATGTAAAATCATTCGCCGTCGAATGCTGGGACCCGACGGCGAGCGATTGGTCGGACAAATGGGACAACACCAATCAAATTCCGACGCTGGTACGTTTCACCCTTGTGCTCGGTGGAAACAAGAACAACGACAGTTTCGGCGACGCCGCGCCGACGCTGGCCGTCACTCGCCTGGTTGCCATTCCCTCCGTCATGGCGCCACCGCAACTCCAACGATGAAAATTTCCGGCCAAAACAAGCCGCAGGGCATTGCGCTCTTCATCGTGATGATCGCCATTTTCGTGCTGTCCGTCATGGCGGCCATCTTCGCGTTGTCAATGAAGGTTGAAATGAAGTTGGCGCAAAATGCCGAGCACAAGGAGGAATTGCTCTGGTTGGGACGTTCGGGCGTGGAATATTGCCGGTGGGTTCTGTCGCAGGAGAACTGTCCGTACGACGCCTTGAATCAAGTCTGGGCCGGCGGCTCCGGGTCTGAGTGCGATACGAATTTGGCAGTCCAGAATCCGGTCCAGGTAGGAGATGGCTCCTTCACTTGGACGATCATTGATCTTGAACGCAAGATAAACATTAATACCGCCAGTCCTGCGGAGTTGCGACAGGTGCTCACCGTGATGGGTGTGGACGCCGACAGCATTTCGATCATTTCCGATTCGATTCTCGACTGGATCAGCCCCGGCGACAATCCCCGTCTGGCCGGCGCCAAAAGCGATTATTATCAAACGTTGAATCCGCCCTATTACTGCAAAGACGCGCCGATGGACGATCCGTCCGAACTGTTGCTGGTCCGGGGCATCTGGGATCATCCGGAAATTTATTCGGGCGGCGGCGGCAACAATCAGGAACCAGCCGTCTTCCGGCAAAAACTCGGCTTTGAGAATTCGCCGTTTCAAGCCCAGAATTATTCCTTCGGATTATCAAATATTTTTACCGCCCTGTCCAGCGGGCACATCAACATTTTAACTGCCGGTACCAACGTGTTGCAGATGTTGCCGGGCGTGAATGACGAAATTGCCGAAAACATCGTTAAGGTGCGCGCCGGACCCGATGGCGTGGATGGCACAGAAGACGACCCGGCGTTTGCGAGTCCTGCCCCAATACTCAGCGCGGCTGGCGCTCCGGCAGGGGACGCAAAGTTTTGCACCGTGCGCAGTTCCACCTTTGAAGTTGACGTGAAAGCTCGGATTGGGGATTACCATCGCGAATACGTTGCGATTCTTTACCGCAACTCGCCTGCCGATATCAAGGTTCTGAGTTTTTATTGGAAATAAGGAAATTGCGATTGAGTTCGCGTTGCCGCCCGTTATTGTTTCGTCATGCGCCGGCTTCTGATCAGTCTGCTATTGCTGGGTTCGCTTTCGGCGGCTTTCGCCGGCGATGCCGTCAAAGGTCGCATCGTCAAGGTGCTGCCTTTCTTTCTCGATCTTAAAGGCCAAAACGCGCTGTCGCCCAGCCTTTACGACCGCGACGCCTATCAGGCTTATCTCTTCGGCCATGTCAATCAGCGTTCGGCCCTCCGCTTTGATGTTTTGTGGAAGGCATCGGACGGCGATAACATAAAATTAAAATTGCGGGTCGAATTGCGCGGCATCGGCCAGGGTGGAATACCGCGCCAAGCTACACTCGAACAAACCGTTACGCCCCATTTTTTCCGCCATTGGAACTCGTTGACGCTCGGCGGCGCGGATTATAAAAATTTCGGCGAACTGGTGGCTTGGCGAGTCACCCTCTGGTCGGGCGACCAATTGCTGGGCGAACAAAAATCATTTTTATGGTAAAAGCCGTGCCTGGCCCGGAAAGAATGCTTGGCTTGACTCTGCCCTGATGCAACAGGTTAGTTTTTTTTCTTCAGAAGCTTTTTAGCCGCCGCCAAGCGTTCTTCCGCGATTTTTAAATCGTCGTTGCCATCGCAGAATTCAATCAGCAGTTTGGCCAGCGCAATCAGATGTTCCACCTGAAAACTCAAGGGGCGTCCACGCCGACGGCACATTTCTTCCAGTTCCGCCCGTTGTTCTTCCGACATGCGGATGTTGTATTGGAGCGTTTTTTTGGCCACGCCCGAAGCCTGCCAGACGAGATTTTCGAACTCATGGGGAAATATGATTGACAATGGGATGCAATGCTATAATAATCGCTGGGTAAACGTTTCCCAAATGTCACAGAAAAATGTCATCTGGATTTCGGTTGACCGAAAATAAGCAGAATTTAGACTCACGTTGAAATGAATATGTAAAATAAATAGAATCTATGAAAACAAGAATCGGGAGGAATGGTCGTTCTTGGAAACCCGCCGTCGCCTTTGCCCGCGCATTCATCGTCGCGGGCTGTTTGTTTGGGGCCGCCAGTGGGCTGGCGCAGATGCCGCCGCCTGATGACGGCGGTCCAACCAACACGCCCTTGGATTCGTGGTCGTTCCAAGACCAGACCAACTGGACGAGCGACTTGGGTCACTCACCTGTTTCGTTCAGTAATCTGGGCTTCACCAATCTTGGTGATGGCGCGTCGCTCGTTGTGGACAGTAGCAATCCGGCTTGGCTGCAATACAACGTCTATGAAAATGATGGAACGACGAACCTGACTGTAGGTGCCGGAAGCCTGACTTTCTGGTATGCGCCAGGTTGGTCAAGCGCCGATACGAACGCGGGTGGCACCGGGCCGGGCGATTGGGCGCAATTGATAAACGTGGGCGAGTGGACAACCAATTCTTCATACGGCTATTGGGGCCTTTCCCTTGATCCGGGTGGTACGAACATTTATTTCGTGACGCAGGACGGTTTGGGAGACACCTATGTTATGTCGTCGCCGGTTTCCTGGACTACCAACTATTTCCACTTTGTCGCTTTGACGTATTCAGCCACGAACGTTTCGCTTTATTTGGACGGCCAGTTGGCGACGAATGATGCCAATGGATTGAGCATCTGGCCGGGGTCGAATGCGCTGGCTGGCGGAATATATTTTGGGTCGGATACGAACGGCATGATGATAGCTCACGGTCTGTTCAATATCGTGGCCACTTACGATTATCCGCTGGATTCCAATGACATTGCGCAAATCTACACTTGGGAACACGGCCTTTACGTGATCAGCCCCTTTAACATCCCCTACATGGATATAAACCAGGCCCCGGCCAACCCATCAGAGGCCCCGGCCACGTATGACATCATCACCGGGTCGGGCAACTTGCAGTTTATCAGTTCAGGTTCGGTCATCAGCAGCAGCAACGTGTGGATTACCAACGTGGTGGTGACCACCACCGGCAGCGGAACCAACCAGACCATGAATTTGCAATTCACCATCCAGGGAGGGTGGGACTACCTTCCATACGATACCTTCGTCAATTCGATTCTGGATTTTTCGAGCGACACGAACAAGGCTTGGGCTTGGGAAGGCCAGGGGTATCACGGGAACACCTACGAGATTACGAATTTGCCGAGCACGACCTGTTTCCTGATTTTGGGTACCCCGCAGGACTCGGATTTTGACGGTTTGACGGACGCCTACGAACGGCTCGTGTCCAAGACCAATCCCTATAATGCCGACACGAGTGGCGACGGGATTTCAGATTCGGACGAGATATTAAACGGCGACAATCCATTGAGTTACAATCCGGGCTGGCAACTGGACACGGACAGTGATGGATTGCCCGACACCTACGAGACCACGGTCGGTTGGAACCCGAATTTGGCGGAGGCCGCGCCGGGCTTGCCAGCATATAGCGAGAACCCGATCCAATAATCAGAATAACAATCTTCTAACACTTATTTTATGAAATTGATGAACAAGTGGCTCTCCCTCGGAATCGTGGCGCTATGGGCGGTGAATGGTCTGGCACAGCCGGTCAACAACAACGGCGGCGCGCCCGGTGCCTTTGACGAGCAGCAACAGGCCAGAGACCTGACCGGCAAGCGCGGGCAACAACAGGTGGACCTGTTCACCGGCAGCTTCGGTTATTCCATTCCCATCACCTGCCCTCCGGCGCGGAACGGCTCCGAACCGGCGCTGGCCCTGGTGTATTCTTCCGGCGGCGACAACGGCTGGTGCGGCATGGGTTGGAAGCTGGACATAGGTTATATCGAGCGGAATACCAAGGACGGTTTCCCCATCCAATTCACGACCGCCAGCATTCCCGCCCCCGGGACCGCCTACGATGACTCCAAAGGATTCCTGATGAATCTGTTTGGCAAGGAGCTTAAATTGTTCGCGGTGGCCACCAATGGTTCTACTGTCGAATATCGTGCCGAGACGGACACCGACTTTCTTCGCTGCTTCCTGGATACGTCAAATAACAAATGGACGGTCTATGACACGAGCGGTACCGCCTATTATTTCGGGCAGACATCCAGTTCCAGAGTCGCCAACCCCAAGACCGGATGGAGCGGTTATAGTGGCACATTTCATTGGGCACTGGACGAGGTTGACACGGTCACCGGCGACCAGACAACGGTGGCCTACACCACCTATACCGGCCCCGACAGTTCTTTGCCGGAGAGAACCATTTATCCCACCAGCATCACCTACAACAACCATGCCAGCGTCAATGGCTATGGAGCGGTTTATACCGGCCAAAACACCATCAGCTTTGGAACTGAAATCCGGCCTGACCGGCGCGTATCCTACCGCTGGGGATTCCGTACCGAACAGAACCGGCGGTTGACCAACATCGTATGCCAGATTGGGTCGCAGAAAGTCTGGCGCTACGCCATTGGCTACACCACTTCCACAGCGACAAAGCGGTCCCTGTTGAGCAGCCTGACGGTTTATGGTTCCGATGATACCACGGCCCTCCCGACGCAGACCTTCACCTACCAGCAAAACCTCAATGGCGTGTCGTTCGGCCCGACTATGGAATGGACGAACATGAACCTGGCCGATCCCACCACCCCCGGTGCGACCGATCCCTATGTCACACAGGTAACCAGTTCCGGGATCACGATTGCCGACCTCTTTGACATTGACGGCGACGGTTTGCCCGACCGGGTCAGTTGGAATGGTTCGGGCATTCCCAATGCCTATCAGGTGCAACGCAATCTGGGAATGCAGAACGGCACCGGCTCGTTCGGCGCCCGCTACAGTTTCGGCCCCAGTTCCAGCGAAGGCGGCACAACGGCCTCCGACTCCAACCCCGTTCCCGATGGCGGCTATTATTCCGCCTTGAACGGCGGCTATGCGCGCATCCGTGACATCAACGGGGACGGATTGCCCGACCGGGTGGACGACTACTGGAAACATTTCAGCAGCATCTATTACGCCACGACCCCCTACACCAATTTCGCGGTCATGCTCAACACGGGCAGTGGTTTTGGGTCGGCTTTCATGTGGCCGCTGGCAACGAATGACTTGGGCAATGATCCCAATACCTACATGAGCGTGATCGAATCAGGAACTACCCAGCCTTACGTCGGATTATTTGACATCAATGGTGACGGGCTGCCCGACCGTGTGATGGCCTTGTATAATCAGCCGGAAATTTATTTCAAGGTGCAGTTCAACACGGGAACCAACTTTATGCCGGTCAAATTGTTTGGCCCCTACCGCAGCCAGAACTACACCAACAGCATCTTTGGCATACCTTGGTCGGGCATCGAAACCCCGGAGGCTCACATGGTTGACATCAATGGCGACGGTTTGCCAGATCGCCTCATATATCCGATGGATCCCAACAATCCGGGTCATGAATTGCCTGCCCCCACCACCTATTATGCCGTGGAATTTAACAATGGCTATTCATTTGAGGCCACGAACACGTCCACAGCGGTTCCCGGAGCCGCTGACGTCTGGTCGGGGGTCGCCACGGAGACACCTATCAGTTACCGCTTTGACGCCATCTGGAACCTGCCCTACGTAGGTTTGTATGATGTCAATGGCGATGGGTTGCCTGACCGCGTCATGGTGGACTGGCAAGACACGGATTACGCGAACACAAAATGGCTGGTTTATTTGAACAATGGCCGTGGCTTTGATACCAGCCCCATCGTTGTGTCCAACATCGAAAACCAGGGCAATTGGAATCGTTCTATTGCGCCTACCTGGTGGAGTATGCAAGGTTCTGACTCTAGCGGCACCATAACCACTTTAATGGATATAAACGGCGACGGGTTGTTGGACCGGGTCATGAAGGTCTATGACAACGGCTTCAACAATGCCAGCACCACGTCCAACTTCTTTCTGGTTCAGTTGAACAATGGCCCGTTTCCCGATTTGCTGACCAACGTCAACAACGGCATCGGCGGCACGCTGGCCATCACCTACAAACCTTCCACGGCCTACGATAACAGCAGGGTTCCCGGCAGTCCCAATCTGGGAAGTGAATTGCCTTTTATCATGCAGACCGTGGCGAGCGTCACTGAGTTTGACGGCGTCAATCCCGCCCGCACCACCGGCTATGGTTACGCCGGTGGATTTTATGACGGCGTGCGCCGCGAGTTCCACGGCTTTGCGCTGGTCACGGTCACCAATCCGCCATCGCCCATTGCCGCCCCCTACAACCGGAGAACCGTCCACTATTTTCATCAGGGCGGCGGGCAGAGCCGCACCAACCTGGGCGAGTATCTTGATCCGGGCAATTTCGCCAAGGACGGCATGGAATATCGAATTGAAACCTACGGCAACGACAACAACCTTTACCACGTCACGGTTAATCAGGTGAATCAAACTGCGTTGGGGAATGGCCGCTACTTCCCATTCACGCAGTTGACCTTCGAGTGTGATTATCCGGGCGGCGGCACGCCCAAGGTGACGGCCACCAAATTCGTTTATGACACGTCCACCGGCAATTTGACGAATAGAATTGATTACGGCCAAGTGACGGGATTTGACCCCAACAACGTCGGCGGTTTTTCCTTCACGGATGCTGATGGCACCGATACCCAATATCATAACACTCACTACGCAAGCATCAGCGGCAACAGTTACATCGTCGACCACCCGGACACGGTCAACCTGACTGACTCAGGCAACAACGTCATGCAGGAGACGAAATACTCTTATAATTCGTCCAGCGGCACCATCGCCACCAAACTGACAAGAATTGCTTCCGGTTACTATGCCACCAACAGTTTTGGCAGTTACAATTCGTATGGCTTGGTCGGCTTGACCACCGACCCGGTCGGGGTCCAGACTGAAATCAGTTACGACTCCACCTATACTTATCCGGCGACGACCCGGATTCGGGTCACTCCCGGCTCGGACTCCGGCAACGACCTGATTACCACGACCAGTTATGACGCGCGTTCGGGCCTGCTGACCGGCTCAACCGATCCAATGGGCGTTACCGTGACCAATTCTTACGACGCCTTCTTCCGCCCGACGGAGAGCGACAAGATTCCGGCTGGTGGTGGTTCGGCCATCTGGATGAAAAAAATGGGATACAGCTTGGGTGTCATCAGTTCCGGGAACGCCGTCAGTTATCTGGATGTGACCAACAACGACGGCGTGGGCGGCGTGGAAAGCCGGACTTATGTTGATGGTTTTGAACGGCCCATTCAGACGCGCACGCAGGGCGAGAATGGAAACTACCGGGTGGTTTCCACCGCCTATGATGAGCGCGGCGAAGCCTTTCTGTCTACTTGGCCGAGTTTCGGGGCTTCCATCGCTTTCAGCAAACCCACGAGCCAGACGGCTGCTTGGATTGGCTATGAAGCCGCTGGCCGCGTAGCGACAAACCGATTGGTGACGGCTTCGTTCGATGCCAATGGCGCGTTCAGCGGCAAGACCGACCTCACGGGCGACACGGGTTCCCCGCTGGCGGCCAGGACCTGGAGTTACGTCAATGGTACCGACCCGTGGTGGGTTGTTTGCACGGATCAAGACGGCAAGGTTCGCCGCTACGGTCTGGATGCCTTCGGACGCACCAACCAGATTCAGGAAGTGGACGGCGCAAACACCTACATCACGACAAACAAATTTGATCTTGCCGACAACCTGACCAACATCGTCAACCAAAACTCCGAAAACATCTACTTCGCCTTCGACAACGCGGGCGGCATGGTGGCGATGGCCGATCCGTATCTCGGCCAATGGACTTACCAGCGTGACTATGCGGGCCGGCTCCGCGTGCAAACCGACGCGCGCGGGGATGTTGTCAAATTGTATTATGTGAACCCATCCACCGGCCAGCAGGACCCGCTGGGCCGGGTGCAGACCAAGCAGGTTTACAGTCTCAATTACTCCAACCAAACTCTCACGCTGGTTTCCAGCGTCACCAACATTTACGACAGCAGTGACGACGGGAACTACACGGTTTATCCGGGGCTGCTCTACAAGGTGACCGACAGCGAGGGTTGGGAGAAAAATGGTTACGACACGCGCGGGCGGCTGGTCAAGACCACGCGTTATCTAAATATCAATAGTAATACTTACACCACCAGCTATACCTATAATGACGGCGACTACCTCGCGTCCACTGCCTATCCAAACGGCGGGCCGGTCATCACCAATACCTATTTTCACGGCGGGAGCCTCAACCTGGTGTCCCGCAGCGGCGGAAACAATTACTATACGGTCAGCGCGGGAAACTATGATGAGTTCGAGCACGTGACCAGTTTCGCGTATGGAAATGGTCTGACGACCACGCGCGGTTACTATTCCATTTCCAAACGCCTGCAAAGCATCGCTTGTGGCTCGGTGTTCAGCCGGACCTTTACCTACACGACCAATGACGACATTGCGTCCCTCACCGGCACTGGCATCAGCGGGACGATGAGCGTGACTTATGACAATTTGCACCGCATCAAGACCTACAGCGGACTTTCGGGCAGTTACGGTTATGACCCTGTCGGGAACATCACCACCAACATCGAGAGCGGCGGCGCGCTGGCTTACGACTACGGCGTCCGGCGCGGCCAGGCCGTCAAGACCGTCGGCGGGAAAAAATATCTGTACGACTTGTGCGGCAACATGATTGTGCGGCGGGGCGACACCACCAATTCGCAGGCGCTGGTTTATGACGCGGAAAACCGGCTGGTGCGCTTCGCGCAGGCCGGGACCAATTTCACGCTGGTGAAGTTCGGCTACGCGGCAGACGGCACACGGTTGTGGAAGTGGTCGAACCAGGCCACGAACCCGTTGCAGGTGTGGATTGGAAACATCTACGAGGAAAAGGGCGGCAAAACGCTGTTCCACGTTTATGCCGGAGGCCAGCAGGTTTGCACGTTTGAAACGAATTCGTCGCTCTATGGCGGAAGCGACTCGAGTAAAGTGGGATATTACTACCATGAGGATAATCTGAATTCATCCAGTGCGTTGAGCGGTTCCGGCGGAGTGCAACAGGAATATAATGATTACTATCCGTTTGGACGGACACAGGCAACATCGTCGCAACCGGGAACTTTCCAAGTTTCCCGCCAGTTTACCGGACAGATTAATGACGATGAAACAGGATTATATTACTATAACGCCAGATATTACGATCCCGAACTTGGACGGTTCATCCAGGCCGATACCGAAATCCCCGACCTCTCAAATCCGCAGAGTTACAATCGTTACTCGTATGTCCTCAATGACCCACTGCGTTACACCGACCCGGACGGAAAAGCGCCGGTTGATTGGGCCAACGCCATGCAACCGTCAATTGACATTTATTACGGGGGCTACATCCACAATTCCAGCCATACTTCGACAATAGGATTGTTTTTCGCATATATGGGACAAGGTGTGGCGAGTGGTTACAATGACATGCTCCGCTTTGGTACTGGAATGGAACAAGGCACGCTTGAAGGAGTCGCTCAAGATTTGGGACGGGGCGGTGGAATTATTCTCACCGTTGCCGGTCCAGCGGATGCAGCGGCAACGAGATTGACTCCAAAAGCCGTGTCAGCTTCAGATGCGGGTCCAGTGAAGCCTGGAGATACAGGCACTTACGGCGAACTCAAGGCACGAAAACTAGCAAATGGGGAAACTGAACCGCTCGATATGGATCACCAGCCGTCTTTTGCAGCGCAAGTCAAAGCAAAAGAAACGGAACTTGGTCGCAAATTAACGCCAGAAGAGAAAAAAACACTAAGGAACAATACACCAGCGGTCGCCTCTCCCCGGGAAATCCACCAACAAACTAGCCCTACTTATGGAGGTCGAAACAGCAGCGATCAAATTTCAGCAGATGCGAGGTATCACGACGAGGCTGCTGCTCGAGACCGGGCTGCTTTTCTCAAAGCGATGGAAAAAAGAAATAGGTAAAATGTAAAAAATAGGTAAAATACAGCAATGAAAATTGCAGATTTTTTAGGCAAGGCTGTTTCAAACATGCTTCAAGAAGAGCCATTTAAGAATTGGCCATTTGACAAGTCTGTGGATGATGATTTGGAAGAAACCATTACAAACTATGTCTTTATCAAGCATGGCCTTGCTCTTTCTTGTGACGCCGATGGAAAAATAAGCAGCATCTTTCTTTATTCTGACAAGTACAATGGCTTTGACGAAAGTCTGTTTGAGATCCCATTTTCATTGAGGCGAGAGCAAGTCCTGGCACACTTCGGCATCCCGGCAAAGAGTGGTAAACAGCACAGCGATCCAATTCTTGGCGAATACGGTGAATGGGACCGCTTTACTCAGGCTAATTATGTAATTCATATTGAATACCGTAGGGACTGTGACGGCATCAAAATGATTACGCTGATGCGGCTTGATGTTGCCCCATAAATGTCGCAGTGTAAACATGCTAATGTGAATAGTTCCGAAAGATTGGTGATTTACCCGATGCCGAGCTTGATCGCCACTTTGCTATACCGCGAGGAGGCTAAGGGCAGCGCGTTGACTGAAATGGAAGTAATTCAAATAAGGGATAATTGCCCCTCTGTTGCAGTTCCGGCCGAGGTTGTGCCAACCATAGACGAGGCTCGAGGCTATAAGGATATTGGCCCAGAGCGATGTTGGGAGGAGTGGCCAAACCACGGGGGACGGCCCTTGATGAGGCCACGCTTACAGCACACGTTAACGGTGAAGATGCGAATGCTGGTGTTACTTCATGGACTACTGATCGGGAAGTCGCCAAACGTTTTTCTGGTCCCAATGGAATTATTATTGAAGTGAACGGAAAAGGTATTGAAGATTATGTGGTTGACCGTCCACTCCTTGAAAAATATGCAAGCGAAAGGGAAGTTTTATTAAAAGGTCCAATTCAGGGAAAGCCAACGAAGCCATGACGGATGCAATTTGGAAAACTGTAAGTATGGCGATTGCCACACTGGGGAATTCTCCCATATGGCTGGCAGAACTGGCTGGCCTAAGGCACGAGGAAGTCGCCCGGCTACCAAGACTCGATAACGCTGTTAAAGGGCAAACTGCTTTGCCAGTGATCGAGGAAAAAATAGTCACAATGGATTACTTAAATTTTTTACGTGAGCAGATACAGCTGAATGCAAGAGGTCAGGAATGGACAAGACTCCTTCAACAGAGATTGAATGCCCTACAACCGTTCATTGGAAAAATGATAATCACCGCCCACTTTTATCAGAAGCCACACTCGGCCACGCTTAGAATCAACCCGGAAACTGGGGAGCTATTGAACGCGGAGTTTTTTTGATCTACTTGAAAATATCGCCAAAAATCTTTTCGTGGCTACTGCTGCCGGTTAATGTGGCAACCAATGGCATGGCATGAGCCACCAACTTGAAAGTCAACACCGGAGCAGCTTCTTGGAGTTCAACGTCCCGCAACAAGGGCGGGAAGATTCCTCACCTATATTCATTCCGAACGTTCCAAGACACGGGCCACCCACATCCAGTCCTGTCCAGGTCAACCAATCAACGGCAAAGGCTATTCGGGTCTTTCACCACCCCCTCGAGTTAGAAATGCGACCGTTCCGGTTATGTGGTTTTATGATTGCCCGCCAGCGAATTTTCGATCAATGAAGATTGTGACGCCAATGCGGAAATTATTTCCGGCTTGCCGAAAATTCAACTTCTGTTTAATTGCTCCGGTCAGGCAAAATGATGCACGTCAAAGTACCCGTCAAAATCGTTTGCAGTTGCGGCCAGAAGTACAGCTTCGACGTGTATCCGCTGAATGGCCGCATGCCTTCACCCATCCGGTGTCCCGTATGCGGCGTGGACGGCACGACCATCGCAAATGAAATCATCGCGCTCGCCCTTAAGGCGCAACCAGCACCTTTGATTCTCCGCCCGCGGTCGCTGACTTCCGCCACCCCGCCGCCGGTCGAAGCTGACAAAGCCAAAACCGAACTGGAGGTGGCAGCCTGGCGCCAGCGCGCCCTTGAAGCGGAACGGCGCGCGGAACAGGCGCAAGCCGCCGCCCGCGCCGGTTTGGCGCCGCATCTGGCACAGGTGCTCAAAGAAACCGTGGTTCAGGAACTGGCCATGCAACGCCGTGAATTGCTCAAGGCGCAGGAGGAAGCCGCCGTGGAAATTGCGGGCATGATCCGCCGCTTCGATTCCGTGCAGGCGCCATTGCAGGAGCGGTTGCATTCTTACGAAGCGCGCATTCAGGAATTGGAAAAGGAACTCACCGCGCTGAACGAGGAAAATCGCGAACTGCTGAAGCTCAAGATTGACATGATTCGCCGCCAGCTTGAGGTCGAGCGCATCCACAACCGTTTGGAATTCAATTCCAACTAAGCGGCGGTTTTCTCGCCGGAGGCCCTTTTATCGTGCGTGTGCAGCGCGCGCTCATAGCATTGCAGCGCCTCTTCGTAACGCGACATACGATTGAACAACCCCCCTTTGTGAAGGTAGGCAATGGTCATGGAACCGTCCGCGGCAATGGCGTCGTCGTAACACACCAGAGCTTCCTCAAACCGGTTCAGCCTTTCAAGCGTGCCGGCCTTTTTAATCAGCGCTTCGGAGTGTTTCGGGTCCAGCGCCAGCGCCTGGTCAAAACATTCCAAGGCCTTCTCCGGTTCGTTGCGGTTGAACAACAACTGGCCTTCGGCGAGCAAATTGGCGATGCACTCGTCGCGATCAGCCAGCGGCGGCGGCGAGCCGTTGCGTTCGTCAACGCGCGGCAGCGTGGTTTCAGGCAGCGGCGCGCGCGCGACATGTTCCAGTTCGAGAATCCGTTTTTCCAAACGCTCGACAACGTTGAACAGACGCGCGTTCGATGATCGCACGGCAGCGCGCTCCGGTGGAACGTGAACTTCGCCCGCCGACAGCATCGGTGACGCGCCCCGATTTTCCAAGGACAGCGCCGACGGATGCAGCGCGGATAATTCGACCAGCCGCGTGACCGTGCGCCATTGGAAATAAGCCATCAAGAGCATGGCGCCCAGGCCAACCACGCCAAAAGTCCCGGTCAGAATCAGCGTGAACCGCTGCGCTTTTTGCGTCGCTTCAATTTCATCGGCGCGCTGGGCCGCGACAGTTTGTTGGAGCGTCTGGATGCGGGCGGACAGGCTTGCGGCATCGCGCTGGGCATCCGCGGCGGCCGCGACCCGATTGCTTTCGACGAGCAATTGCGTCGCATGAAGTTGGTCCTGGATTTGAAGCAGCGCGTTCAACGAATCCACGGCGGTTTTGTCCGTCATCTGGCGCGGAGAAAGCAGGTTGGTTTCAACGGCAAGAAGCTGCCGCCCCGGCCCAACGCTGAAAACGCAGCAGGCGCAAATCACCAAAAGCTTGATGCGAAACGTCACGCTCATACCTTGGAAGCGAGCCTGAATCGCGGGGCATCCAAAGTCAAGCGCCCGGCCGGATGACTTATTGGCGACTTATTCCCAATCTCAACCGCGCTTCTTTAAGTCAAACTTGATCCAGGTCCGTGACCCGGTCTGGTCGTTAATCATTTCCATTTCGCCCAGTTCCCACTGTCCGTTCACCTTTTTGAAGTCTTTTGGATAAAATTCCTTCAGCAATTTCCCTTTGGCATCGTACGCCTCGGCTTGGACGATGCCGAGCGTTTCGTTGTCAATCCATGACACCACGCGCGAGTAGCCGTTCGGAGAAGGATTTGGATTGACGCTTTCCAAGACCTTGCACGAGCGGCCGCGCCGCATTTCGTATGGCTTCAAAATTTTCTGCTCCGGCCAGTGAAGAAATTCCAAACGTAAATCATCCACAGAAAAATCCGATCCCGCAAAAGTGTCACCGGCTTTGTAATAATCATGCTGATATGTGTCGAAAGGTTCGATACGGTCGTTTATGGTGCCAACGAAATTAATGTGATTTCTATCCGGACCACCACTCAATTTAACATCTGGACTATCACTCAGTTGCCGGAACAACTGATTGGCCGGATGTATGACGGTGAGGGTTTCCGTAAAATTCGTAAAAAATGCCTTATAAACAACAGACCAATTTGTCGCCGTGACAACGACTGCGTACTGTATCGGGATTTCCGAAGTCCTGTCTTTCGCATCACAGATTTTCAAGTTGCCAGTGTTTGTAACATTTTCCGTGGGTTGCTGTTCCAAAACTTGTTGCGCGAGTTGGCGGCCCTGAATTACAGCTCCGGCCGAATCGTTCGTCATTTTCGCCGTTGCGCCAAACGCCGTAAGCAAAATCAAAGCAAATGTGCCGATGGCAAAAAACCTTCTCATCTTGTCTGTTCTCACATTGCTTTGATAAGAAAAGAAGATAGACGAGGGCAAGAACAGAGAATTTATTTTGGCTCCAACGCCAGCCGCAGCGCGTCCGCGATTTGCCGGACGAAATGCACCTTGAGTCGTGCGCGCGCTTCCGTCGGCACGTCCAGCCAGTCCGCCTTGTTTTGCTCCGGCAAAATGATTTCCTTCATCCCAAACCGCACCGCGGCAAGCACCTTTTCCTTGATGCCGCCAACGCGCAAAACGCGGCCGCGCAGGCTGATTTCGCCGGTCAGCGCGAGCCGGGAACGCACGCGCCGCTTCGTCATGAGCGACGCCAACGCAGCCACCAGGGGCACGCCCGCGCTGGGCCCGTCCTTGGGCGTCGCGCCGGCGGGCACGTGAATGTGAATGTCAAATTTGCTGTAATTGCTCAAATCCACGTCGAGCAGCTTGGCCTGGCTGCGCAAATAACTCAGCGCTGTCTGCGCGCTTTCCTTCATCACTTCGCCCAGCGAGCCGGTCAAAAGCAAATGGCCCTTGCCACGCATCCGCGTGGCTTCGATGAATAAAACGTCGCCGCCGACCGGCGTCCAGGCCAGACCGGTCGCAATGCCGTATTCGGTGATCTTTTCCGCCGTTTCGGAAACAAACCGGGCGTGACCCAGGTAATCCTTTACGCCATTTGCATCGAGCTTGAGCGCCCCGGGTGTGCCGTTGCGGGAAATGATTTTTCTCGCGGCCTTGCGCGAGAGCGCGGCAATTTCGCGCTCCAACTGCCGTACGCCAGCCTCGCGGGTGTATTCGCGGATGAGTTTGCGCAACGCCGCGTCGGTAAATTTTATATCCTGCCGCGTGAGACCGTGCTCCTCGACCTGGCGCGGGACGAGATACCGTTTGGCAATTTCCAGTTTCTCCGATTCGGTGTAGCTGGGCAGCTCGATGACTTCCAGCCGGTCGCGCAACGCGGCATGAATGGGCTCCAGCCAGTTGGCGGTGGCGACGAACAACACGCGTGAAAGGTCGAACTGCAAGTCCAGATAATGATCAGTGAACGTGTGGTTCTGCGCCGGATCCAGGACTTCCAGCAACGCCGCCGCCGGATCGCCGCGGAAATCCGCGCCCACTTTGTCCAATTCATCGAGCAGGATCACGGGATTGCGGCTTTCAATGCGGCGCAGCGTTTGAATGATTCGTCCCGGCATCGCGCCGACGTAAGTCCGCCGATGGCCGCGGATTTCCGCTTCGTCCCTCATGCCGCCCAGCGCGATGCGCGCGAACTTGCGGCCCAGCGCGTCGGCCACGCTCTTGCCCAACGAGGTTTTGCCGACGCCCGGCGGGCCTACGAGGCAAAGGATCGGCCCTTTGATTTGCTTCCGGCGTTTGATGACCGCGAGGAATTCGAGGAGGCGCTCCTTGATTTTTGTCAGGCCAAAATGTTGCTCGTCCAGAATGCGCTCGGCTTCCTTCAAATCAATCTTGTCGTCGGTTTCCTTTTCCCACGGCAGGGTCAAAATCCAGTCGAGATAATTGCGCGCAACCGCGTATTCGGCGGCGGCCGGCGGCGTCAATTGCAGGCGCTCCAGTTCCTGCAACGCGGCTTTGCGGGCCTCCTCCGGCATCGGCGTTTGCTCGATTTTTTCGCGCAACGACCGCGTTTCGCCGCTGCCCGGTTCGCCCTCGCCCAGCTCGCGCTGGATGGCCCGCATCTGTTCGCGCAGAAAAAAGTCGCGCTGCGTCTTGGCGATGGACGACGCGACGTCGTTTTGAATCTTGGAACTGAGCGTGAGCACTTCCTGCTCGCGGTTGAGCAGGGGGAGCAATTTTTGCAGACGCTCGCGGACGGAAATGGTTTCCAGCAGCTTTTGCCGGTCTTCCAAGCTGAGATTCAAATTGCCGGCGATAAGGTCGGCGAAATGGCCGGCATGTTCGGTGTTCAGCGCGGCAATTTTGACCTGGTCCGAAAGCGCGGGCGACATCCGGGCGATTTCCTCGAATTGCTTGTGGGCGTTGCGCAGAATCGCCTGCAACTCGATGGAATCCTCCGTTTCGTCGCGGAGCAGTTCATAACGCGCGGACAAATACGGCGACGACGGCGGATATTCCGTGATGCGAATGCGCCACAGTCCCTCTACCAACACGCGCGCGGTGCCGTCGGGAAACTTCACCATCTTTACCAGGCGGGCGACGCAGCCGACATCATGCAAATCCTCCGGTTTTGGCTCGACGACTTCCGGTTTGCGCTGCAACACCACGCCCAGCAGCCGGTCGCCGGCCACCACGTCATCAATCAATTTCAAGCTCGGTCCGGTCTCGACGAGCAGCGGCACGAGGGTGCTGGGAAAGATGACAATGTCCGACAGGCCGAGAACCGGCAGCGTGTCCGGGAGCGAACGTGAAGAAATACGGGGGGGCGATCCGGAACTTTCGGTGCCCAAAATGCTGACAAACTCTGTCTCCGGCGATGTCATCGTCGTTCCCATCAATTGTTGTTGTTAGAGCCAGCGCGCCGGAAAAGATTCGCGCCCGGCTTAATTTCCTTCGGCAATCGGCACCTTGGTCATTTTGGAACGCGGTTGCAGTGCCGTGGGCACGTCAATCCGCAGAAAACCGTTCACATAAATGGCCTTGGCCTGGCTGAGATCATATCCGGGCGGCAATTCCAGCACGCTCTCGAACGGCCCGTAACTGATCTCCATCACCAAAAAATTGCACTTATTGGCCCGGCAGCCGTCCGGACGGGTACCGGCAATGCGGAGGCGGTTGCCCTCCACCGTGATCTCCAGACTATCACTTTTCATGCCAGCCAATTCCACCTTGATGACCAGGCTGTTGTCGGTGGCATAAACATCCGTGTTGGGAACCCAATGGCCGTTGGCCGTTTCGCCGCGCCCGCCCACCGTCGCACCGCGTGAAATGAAATGAACCGTGGAACTAACTTTGGTTAAAGCCATGATTGAAACAGTATCTCAAAAAGTTCAATAAGCAAGCGCCGGGCAAAACGGCCCGCGCCAATTCATCTGCCAACATACCTCCAAAGTCCATTCGCGCAACGGTGATTTTTTGGTTTTTTTCGGCCAAAAAATGGGCGGTTTCCGCCTATTGCCGTCGCTGCAACTTGATTTTGGGATGCGGCGACAGCCACCGCTGCTCCAAGCGACAAGCGCTTGCTTCATTCTGCCTTCTGCATTCATTTCCCTTCCTCCTTGCGCGCGGCGTTGGCGTCTGCGACAATGCAGCGGCGGGCGCGAGTAGGCGATGCAACAAAATTACCCCAAACATTACTGCGGTGTGTTCGGCATTTTCGGCCACCCGAATGCCGCGGAACTCACCTACTACGGCCTTTACGCGCTTCAGCATCGCGGCCAGGAAAGCGCCGGCATTGTCACCTGCCACGAAGGGAAATTTTTCAAGCACCACGGCATGGGGCTGGTCTCGCAGGTGTTTAATCCCCGGCTGCTGCATGATCTGGTCGGCAACATGGCCATTGGCCACACGCGTTATTCGACCACGGGCACTTCCAATCTCCGCAACGCCCAGCCGCTCACGGTGGACTGTGCGCGCGGCCAGATTGCCGTCGCCCACAACGGCAATTTAACCAACGCGGCGAAGCTGCGCGACGAACTGGAAAGTCACGGCTTGGTTTTTCAAACAAGCGTGGACAGCGAAATCATCATCATGATGCTGGCGCAACCCGTGCTGGGCGGCGTCGAAAACACTCTGGTGCAAACGCTTCGCCGCATCGAAGGCGCGTATTCGCTGGTCATCATGACAGAAAAGGAATTGATCGGCGCGCGCGACCCATTCGGGTTTCGTCCGCTGGCGCTGGGCCGGGTGGACGGTTCCTGGGTGCTGGCCAGCGAATCGGTGGCGTTTGACCAGATTCAGGGAGAATTCGTCCGCGACGTGGAGCCGGGCGAAATCGTCATCATCAACGAAAAGGGCGTGGTCAGCCTACAGGCGTTTCCTGAGCATCAGCGCCGGGCGTTCTGCATTTTTGAATACGTTTATTTCGCGCGGCCGGACAGCAACATCGGCGGGCGGAGCGTCTATGACGTGCGCAAGGAAATGGGCCGCCAACTTGCGCGCGAACATCCGGTTAAAGCCGATCTGGTGATTCCCGTGCCGGACAGCGGCGTGTGCGCGGGACTCGGCTATTCCGAGCAATCCGGCATCCCGTTCGAAATGGCGTTCATCCGCAACCACTATGTTGGACGCAGCTTTCTGCAACCGACGCAGCTCATCCGCGATTTCGACGTGCGCGTGAAATTGAATCTCATCGCCTCGCTCGTGAAAGACAAACGGGTTGTCATCGTGGACGATTCCATCGTGCGCGGCACGACTTGCAAGGCGCGCGTGAAGACGCTCAAGGAGGCCGGCGCGAAGGAGGTTCACGTACAAGTAAGCTGTCCGCCGCACATGAACCCGTGCGTTTATGGCATTGATTTTCCCGACCGCAGCAAACTCATGGCGGCCAATCACAGCGTGGACGAAATCCGCAAATATCTTAACGCCGATTCACTGCATTATCTTTCCCAGGAAGGCATGGTCCAGGCGACCGGCTTGCCGAAGGAAGGCTTTTGCCTGGCCTGTTATGACGGCCACTATCCCGTGCCTTACGATCCGGTGCTGGACAAGCACATCATCGAACGCCGCCGCCGCCAGGCGCAAACGCTCGGCGAAGCCGTGGAGAAAGAAAACGAACAAATTAAATTGCTTCAGGTCTGACCAAGTTTCAGCAAGTCATCCATGATCAAGAATGGAATTATTCAAAAGGCAATTGGTGTTATCTGCTTGATCATCGGGCTGTGGATGCTGATGCGGGGACACGACGTGGCCAATTCAATTGGTTCGCAATTCACCAGGACGTTCACCGGCGCACCGATGGGCAAGGCTACTCATTATTACATGGCTGGCGTGGCCATGGGATTACTTGGCGCGTTCCTGATTTTTTGGAAGCGGAAATAAAATCTAATTCCCCGTCACTTCCTGCGGTCCTTTGCCGCCGTTGACCAGAAAGAGAACGGCCATCCGCACCGCCAGACCGTTGGTCACCTGCTCCAGAACCAGTGACCGCCCGGAATCGGCAATGTCACTGTCAATTTCCACGCCGCGGTTAATCGGGCCGGGGTGCATGATGAGCGCATCCGGCTTGGTCTTCGCGAGGCGCGCCTGGTTGAGGCCGAAAAGCTGGACATACTCGTTGATGCTGGGAAACATCGTCTTGCGCTGGCGCTCGTGCTGGATGCGCAACAGATTGATGATGTCCGCGTCGCGAATCGCCTCGTCCACGTCATAAGTCACACGGCAGCCCATTTGCTCGAACGTTTTCGGCACCAGCGTGGCCGGGCCGCAAAGCGTCACGTTGGCCCCCAGCTTCCGCAGCGCCCAGATGTTCGAGCGCGCCACCCGGCTGTAGAGGACATCGCCCAGAATCGTGATGTTCAAGCCCTCAATCTTTTCCTTGTGCTCGCGAATGGTGAACACGTCCAGCAGCGCCTGGGTGGGATGCTCGTGCGCGCCGTCGCCGGCATTGATGACGCTGGCATTGAGCACGCGCGCCAGGAAATGCGGAGCGCCGGAGGCGCTGTGGCGAATGACGATGAAATCGGCGTTCAGTGCCTCCAGATTACGCGCGGTGTCCTTGAGGGTTTCGCCCTTTTTGAACGACGACGCCTCGGCGGAAAAATTGATGACGTCGGCGGACAAGCGCTGTTCGGCCAGCTCAAAGCTGATGCGCGTCCGCGTGGACGGCTCGACGAAGAGGTTGATGACGGTCTTGCCGCGCAACGCGGGAACCTTCTTGATGGCGCGTTCGCCGACCGCCTTGAACGCCCGCGCCGTGTCGAGCACGGTGACAATTTCGTCCACCGTGAGTGATTCGATGTCGAGCAAATGTTTGCGGGTCCAGCTCATTTCAGCCTTTCCAGCACGACTTCGTCCACCCCGTCATTTTCCTTAACGCGCACGCGGATTTTTTCATTGTCGGCGGTCGGCACGTTTTTGCCAACGAAATCCGCTTTAATGGGCAATTCGCGGTGGCCGCGGTCCACGAGCACGGCCAGTTGGATTTTTTGGGGCCGGCCAAAATCATTGAGTGCGTCCATGGCCGCGCGCGTGGTGCGGCCACTGAACAGAACGTCGTCCACCAGCACGACCGTTTTGCCGGTTACATCAAAGGGAATGACAGTGGGATGAATTTGGGGTGCGGCGCGTTGATCGAGGTCGTCGCGGTGCATGGACACGTCGAGAATGCCGACGGGAACGGGTTGCTGCCAGATTTCGGAGAGGATTTTGCCCAGCCGTTTGGCTAGATGATCGCCGCCCACCGGGATGCCGGCCAGGACCACTTCCGCGCCATTTTCATTGCGCTCGGCGATTTCATGCGCGACGCGGGTGAGCGCACGTTGAATCGCGGTGGTGTCGAGGATGATGGTGGATTCAGACATTTGGCTACAGCCTCCTCGTCGTCGTGCTCGTCCTCGTCGTCGAAAATTCACAAATCGAGGACGAGGACGAGAAGGAGCACGAGGGCGATTGGTACAGCAAAAATCGCGAACCCCTCCGACGGTCGGAGTTAATTCGCATGGTGCGCTCTGCGTTCATGTTTTCCTTGGCGACCTCACGGGGCCGCTTTAAAGGACATTTAATTTGTCAGTGACTGGCGGTTTGACGCGCTCGACGCCAACTTGAACGATGCTTAATGATCCAATCCGTTAATGCCCGTTCAAACCCGATGTCATGGCCGGCCTTTTCCGACTCAATCCACTTATGCTTAAGAATTTCCTCGCGCTCGGCTTGGAACTCGCGATAAAGCGAGGAATTCTTTAACAAATCGTCCGCTGGAGATGCGCCTTTCATAGCGTTCGACATAGAAAATATGACCCTCAAAATAGGTTCTTTCAACCACATTGCAATAAAAATCTCATCTCAAAAGACGCAACCAGCTAAGGACAAGTTGGTTGCGAAGTATGGATTTACTCCAATTACTTGCGTAAAAACATGGCAATTCTGATAAATGCCTGAGCCGCTGGACCCTCCGGTACCGATACCACGACCGGGACGCCTTGGTCGCCGCCTTTCCGGATTTCCGTGAAAATTGGCACTTCGCCAAGGAACGGCACGTTCTGCCGCCCAGCCTCGGCTCGACCGCCGCCGTGGCCGAAAATTTCCACCCTTTCGCCATTCGGCGTGGTGAAATAACTCATGTTCTCGACGATACCAAGAATCGGCACGTTTACCTTGTGGAACATGGCGATGCCCTTGCGCACGACACCCAGCGAGGCTTCCTGCGGCGTGGACACGATAACGCCGCCGTCGAGCGGCACGGTCTGGCAAAGCGACAGTTGCGCGTCACCCGTGCCCGGTGGCAAATCCACAAGCAGGAAATCCAAGTCGCCCCATTCCACCGCCATCAGAAATTGCTGGATGGTCTTGGTAATCATCGGCCCGCGCCAGATGACCGGCTGCTCATCTGTTAGCAACAGACCGATGCTCATCACCTTCACGCCATGACCCACGGGGGGCACAAGCTGTTCCTGGGGACTGATAGTCGGGCGCTCGTGAACGCCCATCATCAAGGGAATGCTCGGCCCATAAATGTCGCAATCCAGGAGGCCAACCGCCGCGCCGAGTTGCTTGAGCGCACAGGCCAAGTTGACGGACACGGTGGATTTGCCAACGCCGCCCTTGCCGCTGGCGATCGCGATGACGCGTTTCACACCCGGCACACGGTTTTGATTGGCAAAAGGATTCACAGGCGCGGCCTGCCCGGCAGCGGGTTGTTGCACCTGGACGTGAACGTGATTCACGCCGGGCAAAGCTTTCAAGGCGCGTTCTGATTCCTCCTTGATTTGCTGTGCCGCATCTGGGTTGGGTGAAGTGAGCTGCATCGAAACACTCACCGCACCGTTGGCGGCGGAAATATCCTTGACCAATCCGAACGAAACAATATCGCGCGAGTAACCGGGATATTTGACGGCTTTCAGCGCATTCTGGATGTCCTCTTGCGTAAGCATGTTCCATCAACTTGCCAGCTTCCCGCCCGAAAACAAGCGTGCTCCAGACTTGCGCGGTGGCAAAGGGCATGGGAGATTGACGGTCTAATTTTTGGCATTGGACAACTGAATTATGACGCAAACGATACCCAAGGCATCCGCAAAAGGTGCCGAACCGTTTCTGGAAAAATTCCGCCGTTTCGAGACGGAACCGCGGCAACCAGCGTGGCTGTTGCCGCTCCGCAAGGCCGGCATGGCGCGCTTTGCCGAACTCGGCTTTCCTACCGTTCATGACGAAGACTGGCGCTTTACGAACCTCGTGCCGCTCGCCAGGCTGCCGTTCAAGCCGGTGTTGGATTCGGCGGATGACTCCGCCGCCAGGGCCGTGCTGGAGAAATACATCTTCGCGAATTTGCCCGGTTCGCGGCTGGTTTTTGTAAACGGGCATTTCCATGCCGCGCTTTCGTCCGTGAGCAAATTGCCGGACGGAGTAAAAGTTGCCAGCCTCGCCGCCGCGCTGACGACGGATTCCGCGTTCATCGAAAAACAACTTGGCCAATCCGCCTTGACCGACAACAACTCATTCGCTGCGTTGAATCAGGCGTTTTTTCTCGACGGCGGCTTCGTGCATATTCCAGCGAACCAGACTGTCGAAGAACCTATCCAGCTCATTTTCGTCTGCACGGCCAAACACAGCGGCGACACGATTCAACCGCGCAACCTCATCGTTGCCGGGGCCGGCAGCAAGGCAACGATCATCGAGAGTTATCTGGCCGCGGATGATGCCGCGTATTTCACCAATGCCGTCACGGAAATTGTGGCGGGCGGTCACGCGGCGCTGGAGCACGTGAAATTCCAGGATGAAGCGCTCACTGCGTTTCATCTGGCGACCATCGCCGGACACCTTGGCCGCACCAGCAATGTGAGCGTCCATTCCTTTGCCTTGGGCGCAAAACTGTCGCGCAACAATATCCGCACCAAACTCGCCGGTGAAGGTCTGGAGTGCATTTTGAACGGCCTTTACCTGACACGCGGCGAACAACTCGCCGACCATCACATGATTGTCGAACACGCTCAGCCGCATTGCGCCAGCCATGAGTATTTCAACGGCATCCTCGACGACAAATCCAAGGGCGTCTTCCACGGACGGATTTACGTTCATCCCGTCGCGCAAAAAACCGACGCGAAACAGACGAATAAAAATCTTTTGCTTTCCGACGACGCAACCGCCGATACCAAGCCGCAACTGGAAATTTACGCCGATGACGTGAAATGCACGCACGGCGCCACGGTCGGCCAGTTGAACGAAGAGGCGATTTTTTATCTGCGCTCGCGCGGCCTTTCTGAAAATACCGCGCGACGAATGCTGATTCACGCCTTTGCCGGGGAAATCATCGCGCGCGTGAAACACGACGCCGTGCGCGCGGAATTGGACAAGGCCGTCTGGGACCGGCTGGAGGCCAATCCGCATTTGCTGGGAAAATAATCCGGGAAGGACGCCGTGTCGGCGTCCCCAATTCAGGGACGGCAACATGCCGTCCCTCCCAAAGAAAATGTTCGACGAACTGAGCGACCTTTATCAGCAGGTCATCCTTGACCACTGCAAGCAGCCGCGGAACTTCCACGAGCTGCCCGCCGCGACCTGCTCGGCGCAGGGTCACAATCCGCTCTGCGGCGACCAATTGAAACTTTTTTTGTTACTGGACGGTGACAAAATCAAGGACATCAGCTTCGTCGGCTCGGGCTGCTGTATTTCCAAGGCGTCGGCGTCGTTGCTCACGGAATTCGCCAAAGGTAAAACGAAGGCGGACGTGGAAAAGATGTTCGGGCAGGTTCACGAAATGGTCACTACCGGCAACGTCCAGGGTGATGTGGGCAAACTGGCCGTGTTCGCAGGCGTGCATAAATATCCCGCGCGCGTCAAATGCGCCATCCTCTCGTGGCACGCCGTCATGGCGGCGTTGAAAGGCGACGCCAAGCCGGTTACGACGGAAAACGAGCAGGACTGATTGATTTCAGCCGCGTTTGCGGCGATGATACCTGAAGTAAATTTAACTTAAGCGTTCTATGAATTCTGAACCGAAAATTTTGATCCGCGACGTGGAAGCCGCCGTCGTGCCCGTTGGCACCAAAGTCACGCTCCAAAAGGGCGAGCAGGCCTACATCACGCAATCACTCGGCGGCAGTTACACCGTCATCGTCAATGGCAACATGTTCCGTATCGAGGCCAAAGACGCCGATGCGCTCGGCGTTGAAGCGGAAACCAAATCAGCGGCGGTGCCGGCTGGCCCGCTCACGCAGGAGCAACTCGAAAAGCAGGTCTGGGAGGCGCTCAAGACGTGTTACGACCCGGAGATTCCCGTCAACATCGTGGACCTCGGCCTGATTTACGATTGTCATCTCACGCCCGCCGGCGAAAACAGTTTCAAGGCCGACGTGAAAATGACGCTGACCGCGCCCGGCTGCGGCATGGGGCCGATGCTCGCGCAGGACGTGCAAAACAAATTGTTAAACCTCGAACCCATTGACGAGGCGAACGTGGAACTCGTTTGGGACCCGCCGTGGAACCAGGGCATGATGACCGAGGCGGCCAAGCTGCAACTGGGGCTGATGTAAAATAATTAGGAAGGCAGGAAGACAGGAACTGATTCATGCTTTCCTGTTTTCCTTATAAAAAATGACTGACTGGACATCATTGCGAAAGGATTTCCCCATTCTCGACCAGCAGGTCCATGGCAAGCCGCTGATTTATTTCGACAACGCCGCCACGTCGCAAAAACCGCGCGCGGTCATCAACGCGCTGGTTCACTATTACGAACACGACAACGCCAACGTCCATCGCGGCATTCACGAACTTAGCAATCGCGCCACGGCCGGTTACGAAGCGGCGCGGGCGCGTGCCGCCAAATTCATCAATGCTTGGACCGCTGAAGAAATCGTATTCACGCGCGGCACGACTGAAGGTATCAACCTGGTCGCCAGTTCCTGGGGCGCAAAAAATCTCAAGGCCGGCGATGTGATTCTGCTCACCGAAATGGAGCATCATAGCAACCTCGTGCCGTGGCAATTGCTCGCGCAGCGCACTGGCGCGAAGCTTGCTTATGTGCCCATCACCGGCGACGAAGGTATTCTTGATTTGTCCAGACTCGATTCGCTACTGACGAAGCAGGTTAAGATTTTCTCGATGGTTCACATTTCCAACTCGCTCGGCACGGTCAATCCGGTGGCTGACCTTTGCGCCCGGGCGCGGAAACTCGGCATCACGACGCTGGTGGACGGCGCGCAGAGCGCCGGGCACATGCCGGTGGACGTACAAGCCATTGGCTGCGATTTCTTCGCGTTCTCCGGCCACAAGATTTGCGGGCCGACCGGCATCGGCGTGTTGTGGGGGCGGCAGGAACTGCTCGACGCCATGCCGCCGTATCAGGGCGGCGGCGAAATGATTTTATCGGTGGAATATCAGAAGACCGAGTTTAAGAAAGCGCCGCACCGGTTCGAAGCCGGCACACCGGACATTTCCGGCCCGGTCAGCCTGCACGCCGCGATGGATTATCTCGACAAAATCGGCCGTGAAGCCATCTGGCAGCACGACCAGGAACTCGCGCATTACGCCTACGAAAAACTGGCCGCAATCAAAGACATCCGCTTGTTCGGCCCGAAACATAATCGCGGCGGCCTGGTGAGTTTTCTGCTCAAGGACGTTCACGCGCACGACGTGGTGACGCTGGCGGACCAGGCCGGCGTGGCCTTGCGCGGCGGCCATCACTGTACGCAACCGCTCATGCACCGGCTCGGGGTGGAATCCACCGCCCGCGCCAGCTTTTATTTCTACAACACCAAAGCCGAAGTGGATCGGTTTGTGGACGTGGTGAAGGAAATCCAGAAATTCTTCGGGCAATAAAGTGCTTTTCAAATCTTTTCCCGGAGACAAAACGGTGCCGCATTGCAAATGTTGCAGCAAAACACTTTTAGAACTTGCCAGCAATTTGAAGAAGTCTTATACCATTGCAATCTGACCAAAGGATAATTATGGCTTTGATGACAGCATACCTTGTTACGACGAAGAATCTCGATTCATTTTTGAACAGCATACTTTCTGCAAAAGCACCGGAGCGATTTAACAATAAATTTCTGGAATCACTCGACTTCCGCAGTTCGAATGACCGTTTGTTTATCGGCCTGTTAAAAGGTCTCGATTTCATCGATGACTCTGGTGTTCCGAAACAAAGATATTTTGATTTTCTTGACCAAACACAATCTAAACGCGTACTCACTCAAGCAGTAACGGAGGCATACGAAGATTTATTTCGCATAAATACGAAAGCCTATCAACTAAGCGAGGAAGATGTCCGCAACAAGCTCAAGACGCTGACCCAAGGCCAAAAGTCCGAGAATGTCATTAGACTGATGGCTTCCACGTTCAAGGCGTTGTGCGACTGGGCTGAATGGACAGCGTTGGCAGCGAAGCCAAAAGAAGAATCAAAAGGCGAAAAGAAAAAGGAAGATGGCGGCGCGGCCGGAGGGGTGGATGCCGTGGACGCTGTAAAGCAACACAAACACGGAACTCCGGCAACCCTTCACTACAATATTCAAATTCACCTTCCTGAATCCAGAGACCCGGCGGTCTTTGAGGCAATTTTCAAGAGCCTGAAGCAACATTTGCTCGAATGAATTCTCAAGAGCTTTACTCTTTTGTATTCCGTGGCCTTCTTGCTGAAGAAGCCCTCGACAAAACATCGCGCATTTCCAAGTATGGCAAGTCGGAGGCGCTGGACAAAGAAATTGCCAAAAAGTGCTCTTTGGAACTTTTGTCGGATGATTTCGCGATTCCGGCAAGGAGAATGGCAACCGTTTACACTGTTATTGCGGCTTTCGAAAATTCAGTCCGCGATCTTGTGACCAAAAAGCTTCTTGAGGTTGGCGGAGCAAATTGGTGGCAAGATTGTGTCCCGGAAGGCATTCGAACTCGTGCTGAAAGCAGGAAGTCTGAAGAGGAAAAAATCCTCTGGCATTCGGCTCGTGGACAGGCGTTAATCAATTATGTCGAGTTTGGAAATCTCCTCGGAATAATCAAATGCAACTGGGCCCATTTTGAAGACTTGCTTCAGTCGCAAGAATGGGTTCACTACATTTTCGAAACACTTGAACGGTCGAGAAATGTGATCATGCATAGCGGCAAACTTAGTCTTTCAGATGTTGAGCGAATTGGATCAGTTGTGCGGGATTGGGTTAAACAAACAGGGGGTTAATAATTCGACAGCTATTGGCATTTGGTTTAACTTCATACTGTGAATCTGAAAATCGAAGTCGAGCGCGAAGCGGATGGTGATGGAGTCTGCTGGCGCGTTTGACTTGAACGATTAAATTTGTGATAAATGATTTATGGCTGCTTTAACTTTAGATCGCGTCCTGACCCAGGCCGAGGCGTTGCCAGCGGACGAGCGGGAAATGCTCGAAAGTCTGCTGCGCCGCCGGCGCGTCGAAGCATGGCGGCGGGAAATGGCGGCGGAAGCCAAGAAAGCGGTCAAAGCTTTTCGTTCCGGCAAATTAAAGGGCCAATCGGTTGAAAGTGTCATTGCCCGTTTGCGCGCCGCCAAGTGAGCCATGCGCGAACTTGTTTCTCTCACCGCAGTGAGGGGAAAATTTCATGAAGCTGTTTGTCCACCGGTAGGAGTTGGAGGCGATGCGGGTGGCTGGGACTTCGTCATCGGTTGGTTGATCCGGTGTTCCTTCAGTTCGGCGTAAATGGATTGCGCGAGGCCGGATTTCCTGAACCCAATCGGTTTCGCTCCCTGGATGCCGAAAAATTTCTCCAGGTCCGCCGCCACGTAACACTGAACCACCGGGTAATGCGCGAAATCCCTCAGAATTTCCGCGCGGCTGCGTTCGGGGAGGTCGCGGGTGATCAACACGAAGTGCAACTTGCTCTTGTTGCGGCGCAAGGTTTCGCGGCCAACCAGCAGAGTGCGTGACCGCAACACGAACGGAAACAGGCGTTCCGCCGGTTTGGCCGGCGCGGGCTTTTTCATCGCCGGACCTTAGCCCGGATACGGCCGCGGCAAAAGCCTGTTCATCAGGCGAGGAGGGAAGGCGGGCAGCATCCTGGTTGTTGCAGCGCCGGCGCTGGGGGCCGATTTCGAGCCACCAGCCTTCGCCGCATCAGGCGCGGCTACGGCACGGCAGGCAGGCTCGACACTACAGCAAATTCAGCAGAGTTGGACGCATCCAGGATACCGTCATTTATCCCGGCTGAAAACTTAACTTGCCTTTACCTGCGCGACGAGCGCCTGTAGCGAGGCTTTGGCGTCGCCGAACAGCATCCGGGTGTTGTCCTTGTAGAAAAGATGGTTTTCGATGCCGGCGAAGCCCTTGGCCATCGAGCGTTTCATCACGATGACGGTCTTGGCGTGGTCGGCTTCAATGATGGGCATGCCGTAGATCGGGCTGCTCTTTTCCTCGCGCGCGGCGGGATTGACGACGTCGTTGGCGCCAATGACGAGGCAGACATCCACGCGGTCCATCGAGGGATTGATGGCTTCCATTTCCTGAAGTTGATCGTAGGGCACGTTCGCCTCGGCCAGCAGCACGTTCATGTGGCCGGGCATGCGGCCGGCGACGGGATGAATCGCAAATTGCACTTCGACGCCGCGTTTGCCGAGTTCGTCGGAAAGTTCGCGGACCTGATGTTGCGCCTGCGCCACGGCCATGCCGTAACCAGGAACCACCACCACCCGTTGCGCGTAGGCGAGCAGCAGCGCCGCTTCGTCGGCCTGAATCGGTTTGACGGTTCCCGCGACACCGCCCGCGGCGACTGTGCCACCACCGCCGGAACCGAACGCGCCGAACAAGACGTTCGTGACCGGCCGGTTCATGGCCTTGCACATAAGCAGCGTGAGCAGCGTTCCGGAGGAACCCACCAGCGTGCCGGCGACAACCATCGCCAGGTTGTTGATGGCAAAACCGTCCGCCGCGACCGCGAGGCCGGTGAACGAGTTGAGCAGGGAAATGACGACCGGCATGTCGGCGCCGCCGATGGGCATGACCATGGCGATGCCAAAGAACACCGCGAGCGAGAACATGACGATGAAGGCCGTGACGGCGTTGCCACCGGTGGCATTGAACGTGAGCCAGCCGCAAAGGCCGAGAATCACAAGCAAAATCAGGCCGTTGAGAAAGTTCTGGCCGGGGAACGTGTGCGGTTTTTCAAATTTTCCCTCCAGCTTCAGATACGCGATGATGCTGCCGGAAAACGAGAGCGAACCGATGAGCGTGGCAAACAACATGGGAATCGTGATGGCCGCCGTGACGTCTTCCTGGCCCTGCGCGCGCCGTAGAAATTCCAGGCTCGCCACGAGCGCGGCCGCCCCGCCACCCAGTCCGTTGAACATCGCCACCATCTGCGGCATGGCCGTCATTTTCACCGAATACGCGCCAATGGCTCCGATGATCAGGCCGAGGACGGTGCCGACGGCGATGAGCGTGTAATTCAAGTTCCAGCCCTGGGACCAGACGTAATCACCGGTGGTTTTGTGCAACGCGATCAGGGCCACCAGCATGCCGAACGCAGCCACCAGATTGCCGTACCGCGCCGTCTTCGGCGAACTCAGGAACTTGATGCCGATGATGAATAAAACCGCGACACCAATGAAAATTAGGGCGATGGTCGAGCTCATTTTTTCTTTTTCTTGAACATTTGCAGCATGCGGTCGGTGACCATGAAACCGCCGAAGACGTTGGCCGAACCGAAGACCACCGCGACAAAGCCCAGGATCCGCGCCAACGGGGTGGCCGCGTCCGCCAGCACCAGGATGCCGCCAAACAAAATGATGCCATGGATGGCGTTGGTGCCGGACATCAGCGGCGTGTGCAGCATGGACGGCACCTTGGAGATGACCTCAAAGCCGACGAAAACGGCGAGAATGAAGATAAACAGAACGTTCGTATCCATAAAATTTCAACCGGGTTTGGCCACGAGCTTCTCGTTGACGATCTTGCCGCCATGCGTGATGAGGCAGCCCTTGATGATTTCGTCGTCGAGCTTGAGAACGAATTGCTTGTTTTGCTTGTCCCAGAATTCCTCGACGAGATTCACGAGGTTCGCGGAATAAACCTGGCTGGCGTGCAGCGGCGCGCGGCCCGGCAAATTGGCGATGCCGACGATTTTCACGCCGTTGCGGTCGGTCACCTGATCGTACACCACGCCTTCCACGTTGCCGCCGGTCTCGACTGCAAGGTCCACCACGACACTGCCGGGTTTCATGGCATTGAGCATCTCGGCGGTGACCAGAATCGGCGCGCGGCGGCCAAACACTTGCGCGGCAGTGATGACGATGTCGGAATCGCCGCAGGTTTTCTTCATGGCGTCGCGCTGTTTCTGGATCTGCTCCTCGGTCAACGCCTTGGCGTAGCCTTCCTTGGTCTGGCCGGTTTCCCCGACGTCAATTTTTAAAAATTGCGCGCCGAGCGACTTGACCTGTTCCTCCACCACGGGCCGGGTGTCGTAGGCGGTGACCTTCGCGCCGAGCCGTTTGGCGGTGGCGATGGCCTGCAAACCGGCGACACCCACGCCAATGATGAAAACCTTGGCCGGCAGAATTGTGCCCGCTGCCGTGGTCATCATGGGGAAAATCTTGTTGGCATAACGCGCGGCTAGGATGACCGCCTCATAACCGCCCAGATTGGCTTGGGACGACAACACGTCCATCTTTTGCGCGCGGGTTGTGCGCGGAATGAATTCCATGCTGATGGCGCTGACGCCGCGTTCGGCCAGTTTTTGGACCAGTTCCTTTTCGTTAAACGGATCCAGCAAACTGGCATGGACGGAAGCGGATTTGAGCAGTGGGATTTCTTCCGTCGGCGGCTTGCGCAAGCGCAGCACCATGTCGGCGGAGCCAAGCAATGCTTTGCGGTCGGTGGTGAGGGTTGCCCCGGCCGTGGTGTAGTTCGCATCGGCAAAACCGCTGGCGAGGCCGAGGCCCGCTTCCACTTCCACTCGCGCACCCAGTTTGACCAGCTTGGCGGCGCTGGCCGGCGTCAAGGGGGTTCTGGTCTCACCCGGATGCAATTCTTTGGGAACAGCAATCTTCATTTTTCTAAAAACGTGGGGCGCACCTTATCACATCCTTTTCAAGCCGTTAACTCAATTGTTGCCATTCTTTGCACGGGGATTGCCTGCCTTACGCGCGAGTTAAATCAATCTTTTATATTTGATAAGCAGAATAATTTAGATTCGTTAATGAAAGCGCGCACCTTGGCGTGATCTTTTTTTCCCGGTGAAATCTCCACGCCACTCGAAACGTCCACGCCAAAGGGTTGCACCCGTTGGATGGCCTCGGCAACGTTTTCCGGCGTCAAACCGCCGGCAAGAAAAACCGGTTTGCCGAGCTTTTGCACCTCGATGGCCAGGTTCCAATTGAATTTTTCACCCGTGCCGCCGAATGCCTCGGACGAATAAGCGTCCAGCAACCACGCGTCGGTCGGGTATTTCGGCAATTCTTCCAGTGACCGGGCGTCGCGGACGCGAAAGGCCTTCATGCTCATCAACCCGAACCGCGTGCAAAACTCCGGCGGCTCGTCCCCGTGGAATTGCAGCAGGTTCAGGCCGCATTCGCCCATAGCGCGCCGGACCAATTCTTCGGCAGGATTCACAAAAACGCCGACGCGCAGAGTGAACAGCGGCAGCGCGCGCGAAATTTCCGCCGCGGTTTTCATCGGAACAAACCGCGGACTTTTTTCATAAAAGTTGAATCCCAGTGCATCCGCGCCCGCTGCGACGGCAACCTGCGCGTCAGGCAGATTCGTGATACCGCAAATTTTGACCCGCGTGTTCATTTATGATTTACGATTGATGATTGATGAATTTTTCGCCCGCATGCGAACAACCGACAAATCATAAATCATAAACCATAAATCGTAAATTCAATGCACGAAGTGGCTGACGGCCTGATACACGATGAACGCGCAGAGGTAGGCAAGGCCGGTCATGTAGGCAATCTGGAACAGCGGCCATTTCCAACTGTTGGTTTCGCGGCGCACGACTGCCGTGGTGGACAGGCATTGCGCGGCCAGAATGTAATACACCAGCAGGCTCGCGCAGGTGGCGGTGGTGAACATCGGCGCGCCATCGGATCGCGTGGCGTGGCGCAGCGAATCGTAAAGCGACGCGCTGTGATGTTCGGCCGCGTCCTGGCCAACGCCATAAACGATGGCCAGCGTGGAGACGATGACTTCGCGCGCGGCGAACGAGCTGATGATGCCGATGCCGATCTGCCAGTCGTAGCCGAGCGGCTGGAGCACCGGCTCCAGCAAACGGCCAATCCGGCCGGCGGCGGAATTTCGCAGCGAGGATTGTGCCGACAGCCGGTCGGCGTCCGCGCGGAGTTCCGTGGCTTTCCGTGTGTTGCCGGATTTTTCCAGTTGCGCGGCTTGCGTAGCCATCGCCACGGCGGCGGGCGGCGGCGCGGATTTCGGATAATGCGAAAGCGCCCACAGCGCGAGCGAGACCACCAGGATAATGGTGCCGGCTTGCTTGACGAAAATTTTCGCGCGGTCGAACGTGTGCAACAGCGCCGAGCGCAGGCTGGGCAGGCGGTAAGGCGGCAGTTCAATCAACAAAGGCCGGCTGCCGCCCGGCAGAATGGTACGGTTAAATACGACCGCCGCCACGACCGCCGCCAGGGCACCGGTCGCATACGCCGCCGTGAAAACCAGGGCGGCCTTAAACGGCGAATGCGGAAACAGCAATGCCGTGACCATCGCATATACGGGAATCCGAGCCGAGCACGTCAGCAGCGGCGTGACGAGGATGGTGACCAGCCGGTCGCGCGGGTTTTCGATGACGCGCGCGGACATGATGGCGGGAATCGCGCAGGCGTGCGCCGAGAGCATCGGTACGAACGCCTTGCCCGGCAGTCCGAGCCGGCGCATGATTTTGTCCATCACCAGCGCCGCGCGCGACAGATAGCCGGTGTCTTCCAGCAGCGACAGCGCGAAGAACAAGATGCAGATTTGCGGCAGGAACACGAGCACGCCGCCGACGCCGCCGATCACACCGTTGACCAGCAGGCTTTGCCAGTCGCCCGCCGGTGTGCGTGCGGCAATCCAAGCGCCAACGGTGCTGAACAGGTGACTGATCAGGCCCATCGGAATCTCCGCGGCCCAGAAAATCAGCGCAAACAGCAGGAGCATGACGATTTGGAAAACGACGACGCCCGCGACCGGGTGCGTGAAGAAATCGTCAATTTTTTCCGTCCGGGCCGAGCGCCGCGCCGCCGTCGCGTCCATCACCTTCGTCGAAATCTGTTCCGTCCATTCGTAGCGCGCCTGGTAGGGACAGCCGCTGCAACCCAGCGCACAGGCTGGCTTGTCGTGGGTGGCAGTCCCGCCCGTGACGAGTCTTCCCATTTCGTTCTTGAGCTCGCCGATCCCCATGCCGGTGCGCGCGGAAATGGGGATCACGGGACAACCAAGTTCGGTGCGGAGCTTCGCAACGTCAATCCGGATGCCGTCGCGCCGGGCCGTGTCTATCATGTTCAGCGCCACGACGACGGGACAATCCAGCTCAAGCACCTGACTGACGAGAAAAAGGTTCCGTTCAAGATTCGTCGCGTCCACGACAACCAGTGCGGCATTGGGCGCAGCGTGATTTTCCAGCCGCCCGTGCAACGCGTCGCTCGCAAGCTTTTCGTCCGGTGAAGAGCTTTCCAGGCTGTAAAGCCCCGGCAAATCCACTATGACAACCGGCCGGTCGCCAAGGTGCGCCCGGCCGACACGGCGTTCAACGGTGGTGCCGGGAAAATTGGCGGTCTTGGCGCGCAAACCGGTCAGCGCGTTGAACAGGGTGGTTTTGCCGGCGTTGGGATTGCCGACCAACGCAAGCGTGAAGGCATGATGCGGCAGATGAACCGGAGGACTTTCCTCGCCGCAACGGGACGGCGCGAACCCGAATTTCGCGGCGTCACTCATGCTCGTGCGCTTCCCGCATCGCGCAGTGGTCGGGCGTGCAGACCTCCAGCCAGACCCGCGAAGCCAGCGAAGCGGACAACCCCAGCCGCGACCCGAAAACGCGCACCACAAGCGGGTCCCCGGTTCGGACGACCTCTAGCCGGCGCCCGACGCAGATGCCGAGCGTCTTCAGCCGCTGCACGTCGTCGCCATCGGTTTCGATGCGGCGCACAACGGCGCATTGCCTGGGCGGTAACGCGTCCAGCCGCGTCTCCGGTGCCGGCGTTGACCCATTCGTTGTCATCTTAAATAAATTAAATGCGGCCGCGATTTTTCGCTGTCGCTGGCTTGCGGTTTATTGGCGGTGGCTTGCGCCCGACCGCTTTGGCTGCATCCTGACAAGATAAGCAAACCAACCGGGGTGTCAAACCAAGCGGACATTTACGATTGGCGATTTATGATTTACGATTGGAGCGCGGAACGTGAGGCGCAAGTTAGGATCAACGTTTCTTTCACCTTTCACGCAGCACGTTCCCTTGAACCATGCCGCGAACGATTTATTTCGATTACAACGCCACGACGCCGCTGGACCCAGCGGTGCGTGACGCGATGCTGCCCTTTCTCAGCGAAATCTGGGGCAACCCGTCCAGCGTACACCACGTCGGGCGCCGGGCGCGAGCGGCACTGGACGAGGCACGCGAACGGGCAGCAAAGGTTTTGGGTTGCAAGCCGAGTGAAATCATCTTCACCAGCGGTGGCACGGAGAGCAATAACCTGGCAATTTTCGGCACGGCTCGGTTGCTCAAATCTAAAGGCCGGCATTTAATCACGTCCGCCGTCGAACACCACGCCGTGTTGCACTGTTTTGATTACCTTGAAAAAAACGAAGGCTTTGAAGTCACCCGGTTGCCAGTGAATTCCGAAGGGAGTGTGTCGGTGGATGACTTGAAAAGGGCGATGCGCCCGGACACCGTTCTTGTTTCCATCATGGCGGCCAACAATGAAATCGGGACGATTCAACCCGTGAGCGAGCTGGGGGCCGTCTGTCGCGAGCGCGGAATCGTCTTCCACACCGATGCTGTTCAATGGTTTGGCAAGGAGTCATTTCAAGTCGTTTCCCAATTTAATGCGGATCTGGTTTCGGTCTGCGCACACAAGTTTCATGGCCCTAAAGGAGCAGGCCTGCTCTATATTAAGTCACCCCTTCATCCGGTTCCGGTCGTCGTTGGCGGCGGCCATGAAATTGAGCGGCGGGCTGGTACGGAAAATCTGGCTGGAATTGTTGGAATGGTTGAAGCGATGGAAAGATTTCTTTCTCCTCCGGTTTTTAAAAGTGGGGATTTAAAGCCGTTAACCCAACAACTGATTGACCGCATCGTAAAAATCAAAGGGGTGGAATTTGTTGGATCTCTCAATCAGCGGCTGGCAAACACTGTTGCTTTTGTTGTAAACGGGACCGACAGTATTATTCTGCTGGGGGGATTGGATATTGAAGGAATTTGTGCCTCCAGCGGCTCTGCTTGTTCTGCCGGTTCCCTTGAAGCTTCTCATGTTATTTCCGCCTTGGGCAAGCCTGACTCTGCTTCTGCGCTTGTCCGCTTTTCTTTGGGGCGGGAATCCACTCCTGAGGAAGTGGACATCGTCTGCCGACTTCTTCCAAAGGTGATTCGTCGTGCACAACTTGGCCAATAAGCCCAAATCTCTTTGTGAAAACTTTGTTAATTTTGTTGAGAAGTCGGTTTTTTTGTGTTTTCTCGTTTTTTGTCTTCCAATTCCTCCGGTCTTCCCTTTACTTTTGCCCGGTGAAACCTTGACACTAAGAGTTGTTTGCCTTATTCACAACCCTTAATACTGATACTGTTTTATATAGAAAAAGAATTATTAACTGCTCATGAACCTCACTATCACGAAAGAGCAAATTCTCAGCGGATTGCAAGCGGTTCAAAATGTGGTCGGCTCACGAACGACCCTTCCCATTCTTTCCAATGTATTGCTCCGTGCCGAGAAGGATCAACTGGAACTGACGGCAACAGATTTGGACGTAACAGTAGCTTGCTCAGTAGAGGCGAAAGTGAAGAAGACCGGGGCAACGACCGTGCCGGTGAGAAAATTTTTTGGAATCGTTCGTGAGTTGAACGGGGGAGAGATTGAAATTGAGGTGGATGATAAAAACGTGAGCAGCATCCGTTGCGGAACCTCTTTTTACAAGATCCATGGAATTGGAGCGGACGAATTTCCCCCTCTGCCGAAATTCAAGGATGAAAAAAAAGTGGAGGTTTCCCAAGAAACGATTAAAGCAATGTTGGGAAAGACTTCTTTTGCCATCTCCACAGACGAGTCCCGTTACGTGTTGAACGGCGTTTTCATCAGCCTCAAGGACCACAAAATGAAAGTCGTTGCGACCGATGGCCGCCGATTGGCCCTTGTGGATGAGGAAGTGGAAATCTCGGAAAAGAGCCAGGGAGAATTCATCGTTCCGGCCAAGGCAGTTAATGAGTTAACTCGACTTCTCCAGGAGAAAGGGGACGTGGAAATCAAATTTGGCGAGAATCAGGCCGCCTTCAAATTAAAGGACGACAAGGGATTTTCCGTGCTCGTTCTTACCAAGCTTATAGAAGGGAATTATCCCAATTACAGCCAAGTCATTCCCTCTGAGACCAAGGAACGGGTGCCGCTGGTACGCGAAGAATTACTGCACGCCCTCCGTCGGGCCGAGATCATGACCAGTGAAAAGGCCAACTCCGTCAAGCTGACCTTCAACAAAAACAGCCTTGCCATCACCGCCAATTCACCGGAAGTCGGCGAGGCGCGTGAAAGCCTCGCGGTCAACTATAAAGGCAAGGAAATTGCCATCGCTTTTAATCCGAAATTTCTTATCGAACCGCTCAACGCGCTGACCGAAGACGAAGTTTTCTTCGAATTGACGGATGAACTCAGTCCGGGCGTGTTGAAGATAAACGGGCCGTTTCTCTACGTCGTCATGCCAATGCGGTTGAGTTGAGCGATCGTTCTTGGCGATTCGGCGTCTTATTGATTGGTGCCGCCGACCTTTTCTTTAATCTGTATGACCGCGTTCGTCGCTACTTCCCTGGCCTTGGCCATTGCATTGGTAGCGGCCTTGTTTGCTTCCTGCGCATCCGCCTCGACATCCTTGGCCACCTTGACGGCATTGGTTGCCAGCCCATTGGCTTTCTGTGCGCCCTCTTTGACGGCATCAGAGACTGCTCGCTGCGTCTGCCCAAGCTCGGAACGGGTTGTTTTCTCAAGCTTTTGAACTTCCGGCCTGTTCCGGAAAACGAAAAAGAAAACGACAGCCACCCCGACAACCGACAGAAAGAGAAATTTTTTCATAGGTCCTTACTTTACAGCGGCCCAGACGCGGTGAACGTCGTCGTGATCCTCCAGACTTTGCAGAAATTCGCCGACTTCCGCGCGTTGTTCATCAGCGAGCGCCGGATAATTCTTCGGTAAAAAACCGGGTTCGCTCGTCACGACCGTCCAACCGTTTTCCGACAGCCAGGTGGAAACGGCGTGAACCGCCGTGCGGTCGCAAATAAACCGCGTCCCGGCCGTGCCTTCCGGAATGTCGTCATTCTGCTGAGAAGTAAGCGGTTCAACCTCATTAGCGCCGGCCTCGATGGCAGCAGTTTCCCGGTCTATGTTCGCGTCAGGATAATGTGCCTCCACCAGACCGATGTGGTCGAAGAGAAATTTGTTGCTGCCTGCCGCGCCGAGTTGGCCCTTTTTAAACAACATCCGGATTTCCGGCGCGGTGCGGTTCACGTTGTCGGTGAGGACTTCGACAATCACCGGCACCTTGTGTGGCGCGTACCCTTCGTAAATGATGTGCTCCATCACGAGTTTTTCGTCGCCGGTGCCCGCGCCCTTTCTAATGGCGCGTTCGATGACGTCCTTGGCCACGCTCTCCTTGCGCGCTTTTTCCACGGCGGCGAAGAGCCGCGCGTTCATCGCCGGATCCGCCCCGCCCATTTTGGCGGCCACAGAGATTTCACGGACAAGTTTGGCGTTCGTCCGGCCTTTCTTAAGGCCGGCGACCAGTCGTTTTGCATGAAGCCATTGGCGTCCCATGCGCCAAAAATATCATATTCCGCATGGTGAATTCAATTTCCCATTCCGTGTGGCTGGTTTATCCCGGACCCAAGGAGCCGTGGAAGGCGCTGTAAACCATTTGCACCGCGACTGCGGCGAGAATCATGCCCATCAACCGGCTAAGGACATTGGCGCCGGACCGCCCGATCAACCTGATAATCCGGTCGCTTAATAACATGAGGATCAACGTTGCCACGAGCACCAGAACCAACACTCCGCAGGTGAGGGTCTCTTGCAGAAAGCTGTGCGTGTTGTTCTCGGTCAATACCACCACGGCCAACAACGCGCCCGGCGTGGCGATGGACGGCATGGCCAGCGGAAAGACCGCCACGTCATGGCCTGCATCCGAAGGCGACTCCCGGCTGGAAGTTTTCTCGAAGATCATCGTCAGCGCGAAGAGGAACAAAACAATGCCCCCGGCAATCTGGAACGAGAGCAATTCAATCCGCATCACCTCCAACAAATATTGTCCAAGATAAAGAAACCCGGCCAGCAGGAAGAAGGCAATGAGCGTCGCCCGTTCTGCCGCGCGCTTGCGCGCCGCCGATGACAAATGCTTCGTTACCGACAGATAAAGCGGCACCGTGCCGATGGGATCAATCGTCACCCAAAAGGTCACGAAGTCGAACAGCAATTCGTTCCACGTCATGCGCGCGGTAATTTAACTGCCGTTTGAATACGCGCAACCATTTCCAAGCACGACTTCAAGCGGATACCTGGTGATTTGGACGGGCGGGTCATGGCTTATCCTGCGCCCGCTCGATGCGCTTGCCGCTCCGATAAAGGGCGTGCGCGCCCAGCGGCGGCTTTTGGGTTAGCCGCCAGCGTCTCTCCTCTGGCACGTTGGCGACCGGTCATTGAAATTAAGTGCTAGACCCACAGCGATTGGGAATGCAATCTCAGGGGTGAAAACATTCAAGCCGCCCAACTTTTTATGTCAAACTATCTGATTTCATCCAACTCTTTATGTGCTTTGGCCGCGGTGGCGGCAACAGCTGTTCTCGGTCAGTCGTTTGCGTTGGCGGCGGCGACCGGAGAAACGCCGGCAGCGGAACCGGCTGCTCGTGTCCGGGTGATTGCCGCCGATGTGAACGCCGTCCAGGGGCCGCTGGATACGTCCTTCAAGGAGTGCATCGGCGCCGGCCGGGCCAACGAAGGACTGCGCGCGGATTGGCAGGATCAGTTGCGCGAGGCACGGCGCGACTGCGGCTTCAAATATATTCGCATGCACGGATTGCTCACCGATGACATGGGCGTTTACAAGGAAGACGCGCACGGCAATCCCATCTACAACTGGCAATACATTGACCGGCTGTACGACTTCCTCCTGAGCATTGACATCAAGCCGTTCGTCGAGCTTTCGTTCATGCCGGACGCTTTGGCCAGCGGCCAGCGAACCGTCTTCTGGTGGAAAGGCAATATTACTCCACCGAAATCGTATGACAAATGGGCTGACTTGATTCGCCACCTGGTCAGCCACTTTCAGGAGCGTTACGGCCATGACGAAGTCAAAACCTGGTATTTTGAAGTCTGGAACGAACCCGACTTGCACAATCTTTTCTTTACCGGCACGCGGGAGGATTATTTCAAACTGTATGCCGTCACCGCCCGGGCCATTAAAAGCGTCTCGCCGGATTATCGCGTGGGCGGCCCGGCCACGGCGATGGGCCAGTTCGACGAGCCTTTCATCAGCTTTTGTCACAGCAACAATGTGCCGCTCGACTTCATTTCTTCGCACACCTATGGCGTCAAGGGCGGTTTTCTGGATGAAACCGGCCAGCGGGGAACGGTGCTGGATCCGAATCCCGATTCGGTCATTGGCCGGATGGTTGGCGAACGGAAGATGATTGACGATTCCCCAATGCCCAACCTGCCCCTGCATTTCACCGAATGGAGCTCGGCCTACACCCCCACCGATTTCATGCACGACACCTACCAGCAGGCGGCCTTTATCTTGAGCAAGGTCAAAGGCGCCTATCGCTCCGTGGACTCGATGTCTTATTGGGTATTTACCGATATTTTTGAAGAGCAAGGCCCGCGGATGACTCCGTTCCATGGCGGCTTCGGCCTGATTAACTACGAGGATTTGAAAAAACCCGCCTTTTATGCGTTCAGATTCCTCAATGAACTTGGGCCAATCGAACTTGTGGACGCTGACCCGGCATCCTGGGTTTGCAAAAGCCCGGACGGTTGCGTTCAAGCCTTGTTTTGGAATTATACGCCCATCGTGCCGCCGGAGGGAACGAACGACCAGCAGTTCTATGATCAGATAATTCCGGCCAAGGGCATTGATCCGGTCGTGTTGCGCATCACCAACCTTCCGACTGGAAGTTACAGCTTGAAAATTTACCAGACTGGATATCAGGTCAACGACGTTTTCACCCGTTACCTTGAGATGGGTTCGCCGTCGCAATTGACGCCGGCCCAGGTCGGCATTCTGCGTGAGCAAAGCGATGGCGATCCCGAATTGGTCGAAACGATCCAGATTGAAACCGGCAAGCCTTTCGTTCGCACCTTCTCCCTGCACCAAAACGACGTGTACTTCGTCAAACTCCTGCCGATGGCGGTGAAGTAGGCCGCGTATCGTCTCAGCCGTAGCGCAGACTGGCAACCTGCTGTATCGCAGGCAGGTAATCTGCGATACGTCGTTACGCCCGCCGTTCTTTGATGCGCGTCAGAATGTCCGCAATCACCTCGCCTTTCGGCTTCGCGCCGATGTTGCCCTTGCCGTGCAATCGGACGGAAACGTTGCCGGCGTCCATGTCGCGGCTGCCGATGACGAGCATCGTGTGAACTTTGGCCGTCTCGGCCTCCTGAATCTTGCCGTTGATTTTGTTCGACGAAAAATCCGATTCGCAGCGGACGAAACTGGCGCGCAATTCGCCCACGATGGCCTTAGCGTAATTCACCAGCGGCTCCTCCTCGCCGATGGTTATCACGCGGACCTGTTCCGGCGCGAGCCAGAGCGGGAAATTGCCGGCGTAATGCTCGATGAGGAAGCCGATGAACCGCTCGTGCGTGCCCAGCGGCGCGCGATGGATGCACAGCGGCGTCTTGTCCGTGTTGTCTTTGTCGCGATAGACCAGGCCGAATTTCCGCGGCACGGCGAAGTCCACTTGGTTCGTCGCCAGCGTGAATTCGCGGCCGATGACGCTCCAGACCTGCACGTCAATCTTCGGCCCGTAAAACGCCGCCTCATTCGGCACCTCGACATAGGGAATCTTTGAATCAATCAACACCTTGCGGACCAGGTCCTCCGTCT
>Ga0335085_10001373_pt1 | contig 52706 bp, 48 predicted proteins | sample Lox_Sample_45_FD_206712 | JGI IMG/M metagenome (GOLD analysis project Ga0335085, IMG submission 206712) | Soil microbial communities from Loxahatchee National Wildlife Refuge, Florida, United States - Lox_Sample_4.5 | ecosystem: Environmental > Terrestrial > Soil > Wetlands | place: USA... | reverse complement strand
CCATTACCTACGGCGCGGGCCCAGACGCCGCGCTTCGGCGGCGGATCGCTGTTCTACTTGTCCTCGCGGGACGGGGCGGACGGGCTGTGGAGCTTTCGCGATGGGCAAGCGCTGGAGATCTGGAAAGGTTCGGAAGGCGCGCTGCAGTCGCCTCCGGCCGTCTCAGCCGATGGGAGCAGCGTTGCCTTTGCCCTGCGGCGGGACGGGAAGCGGCGGATGCACGTAATCGCCGCGGACGGAACACAGCTCCGCCCCCTTTCGAGCGAGGTGGATGTTCGAGGCACGGCTTCGTGGTCTCCCGACGGCAAGTGGATCGTCGCATCCGGCGGCGACCACGATGGGCCGGGCCTGTTCAAACTGCCCGCGGACGGCAGCGCGCCAGTCAGGATCGCAACCGGACCGTTCCTGGATCCGGTGTGGTCGCCGCGCGGGGACCTGATCGTGTATTCCGGCACCCAGATATTCACCCAGATGCCGCTGCTCGCAATGCACCCGGATGGTTCGCCCGTGAAGCTGCCCGAAATCAACGTGCAGCGCGATGGCGAACGTGCGCGCTTTCTGCCGGATGGCACAGGCCTGGTTTACATGCTCGGAACTACGACAGATGGACAGGATTTCTGGCTGCTCGATCTTGCTACGATGGGCTCGCGGCGCTTGACCTGGCTGAACAGCTCCGCTGCCATGCGGACCTTTGATATCACTCCCGACGGAGGCCGGATTGTATTCGACCGGGCGCGTGAAAATTCGGACATCCTGCTCATTGATCTGGCGACCAAGCAGGCTCGGCCGTAGCAGTTTCCCGCCCGGATTTCTGAGAATTTGCAGCGAAAAGAAATCTCTTGGGCTCTATCCTTCTCGAAGGGCGGCCAACGGCTCGATCCGTGCCGCTCTCCGTGCTGGCACATAGGCAGCCAGGATCGAAAGCCCCGCGACCAAGACCGCTACCAGGAGAAAAGTCGGTGGGTCGTTGGGACGAATTGCGTACACCATACTGGTCATTAAGTGTACGACGGCCAGTGTAAGGGCCAGCCCAACGCCAGTTCCTAATAGAGCCAGCTTGAGACTCTGCTTCAAAACCAGCTTCACCACGTCGCTCCGAGTGGCCCCGATGGCCATTCTAAGTCCTAGTTCCTTTGTCCTTTCGCGGACCAGGTAGGAGACGACCGCGAACAATCCAACCCCTGTCAGGATTATTGCCAATCCCGCCAAGCCGCCAAGAAGCGAAAGCGCGAATCTCCATGGATCCAATGCGTCCCGAACGATTGACTCCATGGAGTCAACCCCCTCAACCGGTTGCTCCGGATCGACGCTCTGCACTGCCCGTCGAACCTTAGCCAATACGGAGCCCGGCGCCTCACGGCACAGCAGAACGATCTGCATCGACGGGAAGGACATCTGCTTGTAGGGGACGTACATCGTGGGGGCTGGGTCATCCTCGATCGTGGCCCTGACATCTCCAACAACGGCCACCACGCGCCGTGGAACCGAGATGTCACGCAGGATCGAGATGTACTTTCCAACCGCATTCTCACCGGGCCAATACCTGTGAGCGAAGGATTCGCTGATGATCGTCACTGGCTGAGCATTTGCATCGTCCGTGTCGCTAAAATTACGGCCGTCTAATATCGGGATGCTCATCACTGGCAAGAACCCAGAGTCCACAAAGCGCAGGGAAGCTTCCTCATACTCCCCGGGGTTCGAATTTCTTCCTGCGATCGTGAAACTCGTCCAGAAAGGGTTTCCCTGTAACGGCAAGGGATAGGCCAACCCGACTGCCTCCACCCCGGGCATATCGCGCAAGTTTTGATCCACTCGGGTGAAAAAACTGACTACATCATTGTTATTCTGATAGCGGATTCGCGGCAGCCCGATCCTACTCGTGATCACTCGATTCGCACGAAAACCGAGGGGCTGACTATGCAGATGCATCATGCTGCGCAGCAACAGGCCGGTTGCAACCAACAGCACGATGGAAAGAGAAATCTCGCCGGTGACGAGTGCATGGCGGAGAAAGCGCCCACCCCCGATCCTGGTCATTGCGTCCCCAGTGTTCCGGAGTATGTGCTGAGCGTCAGTTCTCAACCCGTTGATGGCAGGCAGCACCCCAAAGCCGAGCCCGACGACAACGGACAGAACTACGGCAAATGCCAATACGGCAGGGTTGATTTGAATGAATGCGAACGTGCCGTTGTTCGGGGCGAAGTTCAGAAATATCGCGCGGGTAAGCGGGGCGAGGAAGAGCCCCAGTAGACCCGACCCCACCGCGAGAATCACACTCTCTGCAAGCACATCTCGCAGGATTTGGGATGTGCTGGCACCCAGAGCCATCCGGACCGCCAATTCGCGCGTGCGTCCGCTCACTCGGACAAGCATTAAGATGGCCACGTTGGAAGTCGCGATCAGTAACACAAGCACCACGATGCCAAGCGCGAGCAAAAGAGACTTTTCCCTCTCGCCAACTGCAGCCTGGCGCAAAGGCATGACCACGGCGCCAGAACCGTTGTCGGAAGCTGGATATTGCATCCGCAGTTGAGCTGCGATCCGATTCATGTCGGCGCGCGCCTGATCGAGTTCTACGCCAGTGCGCAACCGTCCCACGACTGCCAGAAAATGCTGATCGCGCCAGTGCATGCGATCGGGCCGAATCTGCTGTTGCAGCGGGATCCAGAGGTCCGTCTCCTCTTCCTCTTGGCGGACGGAAGCCGCGAGGCATCACGCCAACGACGTAGTATGGGCCGCCGTTCAAAGATACTGTTCGTCCGACGATCTTCGGATCACCACGAAACTCTCCTACCCAAAGGCGATGGCTTAACAGCACCACGTGAGGCGACGAATAACTATCTTCGTCGGGCAGAAAGGTCCGTCCGAGCATCGGCTGGATGCCAAGGATTGGGAAGAAACTTGCGGAGACGGCAGTTCCATTCAGGAGTCTAGGTTCGCCACTGCCGGTCAAAGTGTAGTGGAAGGCGCAGTACGCCGCCAGGTCTGCGAATACCTGGTTTCGCTGCTGAAAGTCCAGAAAGTTTGCGGGAGAAAATGCATCCCGACTAGCCTCGTCATTCGCATTTTTGCTTTCAAAAACGCCGACTAGACGCTCCGGGTGGGCGTACGGCAGCGGCGTAATCAGCACGGCATGGATGATGCTGAAAACAGAAATGGTCGGCCCGATTCCCAGCCCCCAGTGTCAATACCACGGATGAGGAAAAGTTTCGAAATTTCCATAGCCGACGAAGTGTTTGCCGAATTTCGCTGAAGTGCATATTCAGGAGTGTGCGAAGAAATTACGATTATAGTAGGTAGTGGTTGCAATTCTTTGGAGATTGCCGGAAAGGGAACGCTATAGCAAACGCTATAGCAGTAGAGTAACCAAGCCCGTAGCCACGAGCGCAACGGCCCAAAGCAAGTCAAAGTTGAACCACGCCTTGCGGAGAAGTGCTAGGCCGAGCTTGCGATAGACCACCCACGCGATCATCCCGGTGACTGCCAGATAAGCAATCGTATGGACGCCTGTGGCGAGCATCCCGGCCAGCGGACTGGCAGCTGCCGTGAGGCCGGAAGACATGTGATCGTGTCCGGCCATCCGCCCGTCCGCTTCAACCGTGCTGCTGCCGAGCAGTATCGGCACCACCATCAAGCCGGCGCCGTGCGCCGAGGCCATCAGAAACGACCACACGGTCAGGTCTCGAAAGCCCACCTGCATACGGACCCAGCGCGGGTGCCGATGCCGCATCAGGCAGAAGATTCCCAAGCCCACCAGAACCGCGGCAACGAAGTAGCGAATGGCTACGAGCGGCAGCGTCATACCGAGGAACGCTGCCGTCAGCACCACGCAGCCGATGGCTGCCGCGTGGCCGAGCGCGATGGGGACGAGCGCCTTTGCCACTGCGCTCACCTTTTGCTCCTGCATCCCCAGCGCCACCGCGAACAGCCAACCCATCCCAGGGTTGAGTCCGTGGTAGGCGCCGAGGAGCAGCATCAGCCACAACGCTGTCGACGACAGGCCTGCATGCGTCATTTCGTGTCCGAGTAGCAATAGGAATCCGACGAGGCATCGCCTCCTTCCAGTCGAATCTGGTGGGCGCGCACGCCGTCGAATTCGACGAAGAACTTTTCGTCGAGTTTCATACCGCCCTTGGGATTGGCATCGATTTTCACCATCCAACTCTTGACCCCATCGGGATAGAACTGTTCGTCCCAGGGAGAGTAGAGCGAGTTGGTGAAGTAAACGCGCTTGCCGTCACGGCTGATTTCGACCATCTGCGGACCGCCGTTCAGCGGCTGCCCCGGCTTCTTCGGGTGAGCGGCGCGGCGCACGATGCCACCGAGGTGGATCGATCCGGTCTTTTTCGGATTTGCGGGATCGGAGACGTCGTACTGAATGAACTCCCCGGTTCCCCAGCACGAAACATAGAGGAATCGGTCATCGAGTGAGAGGTTGATGTCGGTGACCAAGGGCGGCACCGCCTTGAATCCCTTCAGCAGCGGCGGCAGCTTCTCCGGATCGGCTGGCCCGGCGGGAATTTCGATCACCTTGCGGACCGCCCACTTGCTGTTCTTTCCTTCGCCCTCGCGATACCACATCCAGATGGAGGCGGAAAGGTCCTTCAGGGATACGACCACGCCGACGAATCCGAAGGTCTTCTTGGGGTCGTGGGAGGGACGAAGCTCGAGCACCATCTGCTGCTCCGCACCCAGGTCAATTTCCTGCAGGTGGCGGCGCTTATCGAGGTCCCAGATGTGCAGCTTGTGCCCGTACTTTCCTGCCAGCAGCAACTCCGGGTTGATGCCATGCTTCACCATGTTTGGCGTGCCCCATTCCGAGGTGATCATGGTGTCGTGTCCGAGGTGCCACCAGAAGTCGTAGGCCAGACTCTGCGGGCCGTGGTCCTTTTCCCAGGGGCCCTTTAGCTCAAAGGTGTTGGCATCCATGAGGAAGATGCCGCCGGGGCCGTCGCCACTGGCCGAGCCGAGCGCACTGCCATAAATCCCGTCGGGTCCGCAATGAATGGTGTGGGGCGATGTGTAGCCTGTTTTCTTGATAAATTCCTCGGGCTCGATGATCTTCACGATCCTGGGATGATTGGGGTCGGCTTTTGTATCGAGGATGTGAATCCGGGACGATCCTATGCCCGGCACGACCAGGTAACGACGCTCCATGTGGGGGTGCGGGGCCTGCGGGCAGAGGCACGCACTGCAGGCGTTCCAGCCGAAGTGATGCAATTCGTTGTCGTCGTTGGGGAAGTCCACCTGGCCGACGAACTGGCCATAGGAGGAGGAACGTGGGTCAACATTAATGACGCCCATGGCGTCACGCTTCCCGCCCTTGCCGACGTTGAGCAGAGCGACGTAGGCGATGCGTTCCGGTGCCGCCTGCATGGCCAGGCCAGGCGAGGGGTAGAAAGTTGGATCCGGCATCAGGGAGGTATTCATAAGTCTCCTTTAGGGAAGAGTTACGGCGCAGGGTCCGCCCGGCCAATGTTTCACACAATGTGATTCAGTCACAAAGGGCGATCCCAATGAACCGCCGCGGACGGAATCTAAAGAGCTGTGGGAAATGCCGGGAATACAGGGCCTGCCAAAATCCGCAGTCCAGCCACCGAGCCAGGCTGCCTGCGGGACTCTTCGGTGGGTAAGCATAACTCGTTCCCCGGTTCCCGGGCTACCGCGAGGACCTTAAGCCAACCTCGCGTGAATGCCAAGACCTTCGGCGGCCTGGCGGAGTCGCTTATCTCTGGTCCACAGAAGAGTGGGGGGATTGATCAAGACGGAAGCAATCAGGTGTGCGTCAATCAGGCCAATGCCCAGGCCATGCAAAGGACGAGCCTCGATCGTCAGGCGCACTTCGCTCGATTGCGCCACGCGCACCTGTGGCAAAAGGTCCAGCAGGGCGAGCGTCCTGGTTCGGTCCTGCAGAGATCCCAGTGCAAGTTCCGCAATCACGAATGGATGGATCACAACTTGCCCCTGGTTAAGATGCTGGCGCATCACTTTGTTTCCGGAGCGAAAGTGGTCGATCCAAATGGAGGTGTCTGCGAGAATCAATGCGACCGCACCCTGCGGCGTGGAATAGTTTTCAACCCCGGCATGGTGCTTCCGAGGGACGCCAATCTGCGAGCGCTTTCCCGTTCGATGAGGGCTTTGAGAGCTTCCCGGAGCAGCGCCGTTTTCTCTGCTACCCCAGTGAACTCCTGGGCGATGCGTACCAAATCGTCATCAAGCGCAACCGTTGTTCGCATATAAATTCCAGGCACTCATTATAGCATCACCTGATGCCATTATTCGTGCCTCACCGATTAGGTCGGCCGGCGGGGGCGCCGTTGTTACTGCGCACGGAAGTCGCGGCAATCGAATATCTGGCTGAATCCGAATCACTTAGCCAGCCGTCAGTGAAATTCTTCCATCCTGCATCTTTCTTAACGCCTCGCCCGTATATCCCGGTAGCATGAACGCCTTAGCCTATCGCTTGATGAATACGATGGAATCTGAGACCAGCGCAATTGCTCGCGGCCTCCGCCGCCGTGATCCGGACCTGCTGGACCGTCTCATCGAACAGTACCAGCACCGACTGCTCCGCTATTTGGTCTATCTATCGGGAAATCGTGAACTGGCCGAGGACCTTTTCCAGGAAACCTGGATTCGAGTGCTGGAACGCGGCCACCAGTACGACGGCCGGCACGAATTCAGCACGTGGCTCTACGCGGTAGCGAGAAATCTGACCATCGATTATTTGCGCAAGAAGAGTCCGGTCAGCCTGGATGGGCTAATAAAGAATGAGGAGCATGCACCGTTCGAGCCAGCCGACACTCGCCCTCTGGCGTGGGAAATGGTGCAGCAGCATGAGCAGGCCGAACGCGTAAGCGCGGCGTTGGCGAGCATCCCCGCGGAATATCGCGAGACCGTGGTGTTGCGTTTTCAGGAAGGATTAACTTTGGACGAGATTGCCATGGTGACCGGGGCTCCCCTGGGCACCGTGAAGTCGCGACTGTATCGCGGATTGAACATGCTGATGTCGCGGCTGAAGGGAGCGCAGGCATGACTAGGGAAGCACATGACGAGGCGCGGGAACTGATCGCTCTGGGTGATGGTCTCCCGGATTCGCAGCAGGCGTGGTTGCGAGCCCACCTGGATGAGTGCGAAGCATGCCGTTCTTACGCAGAAGCGGCAAACGGGATGGTTCGTAAGTTACGTTCGCAGCCGCTGGCAGCCGATGCCCGTCTGGTGCGAGCTACGCAGATGCGGGTGCGCTTCCACGCCAGCAGGCTTCGCGAGGCGCGGGAACGCATGTGGCTGGTGGGGATGGCTTGTCTGGGGGTAGGCCTGTCGGCGACGCTGGCTGTCCCCTTCCTGTGGCGGCTCTTTGCCTGGGTGGGCGAACGGGCCGGAGTCTCGAACCTGGTCTGGCAGACGGGCTTCATCTTTTTCTTTATTCCGCCGGCGCTGGTGGTAAGCGTGCTGTTGCTGGCTCGTGGCACGCACCTCACGAACGGCGGCGAGCAGTCGAGGTGAGACAGAGAAGGCGGAGAAATTTATGCCGATAAAAAACGAAACTCAAACTGGACTGACTGCGGAAATCAGGATTGTTCCGCTGTGGGCATGGGTGCTCGCGGGGATCGCATTTGTCGCGGCCCAGTTTTTCTTCAATGTTGTGCTGGCCCGGCACGCGGGCGCGCCGCCGGCCTGGGGACGAGCGCTCATGGGTCTGGGGGCCGGCCTGGGTGGGGGCTGCTATCTGCTGCTTATCGGCTATATAAACCGCGACGCCAAACGCCGAGGGATGAGCCCTACACTTTGGACGATTATGGCCGTTATTATTCCCAACGCCCTGGGCATCATTCTGTACTTCCTGCTGCGGCAGCCGCGCAGCTGCGTCTGCCCGCAATGTGGGAATGCCGTCCAGACGGGATTTAACTTCTGCCCTCGCTGCCACTACAAACTGAGCCCCAACTGCCCGCAGTGCCAACGCGTGGTTGGGGTAAATGATATCTATTGTCCCTATTGCGGAACCTCGCTGCAAAATCAGGCGGCCCCTAGCCCCGCGACAAAGGTTCCCGGTTAACGACCCATAACGTCGGATATCCAGGACTAAGCTATCGCCTCGAGGTATTTCATAGCGCTGACGGAAAGCAACCAGAAGAGGAGGCCATGAAATGATGAAACGGGTTGCAGAAGTGTCGCCGCGTTTAAAGGCCAGGATTGCCGGTGTCCTTTACTTGGTCGCCGGTATGACGTTCTCGTACGCCTATGGCTCCGTTGGCGGCAAGTTGGTCGTATACAGCGACGCCGCGGCCACGGCGCATAACATCCTGACGAACGAAAAGTTATTTCGGCTGGGTTTCGCAGCCGCACTCATCTCTGCCGTGTGTTACATCACTGTGACGCTGCTTTTCTATGACATGTTTAAGCCAGTGAACGGGAGCGTCTCTTTGCTTGCGGCCTTCTTCAGCCTCATGGGGTGCACCATTCAGGCTCTTAGCAGCTTCTTCCATCTCGCTCCTTTGGTCGTCCTGGGAGGCGAGCCGTACTTGGGCGTATTCAAGGTGGAACAGTTGCAGGCGCTGGCGCTCATGTTTCTCAGATTGCGTGCCCCAGCCTCCAGCATCTACATGGTATTTTTCGGATGGTATTGCCTCCTGATCGGTTACCTCATTTTCCGGTCGACATTTCTGCCTCGAATTCTGGGCGTATTCATGGCGATCGCTGGCTTGTCTTACCAGCTCTTTCTGTCCCCGCCGCTCGCAAGCTATCTGTTCCCCTACGTGGTGAAACCCGCCGGCGCCCTCGGGGAACTTTCGCTCATCCTGTGGCTGCTGATAGTGGGCGTGAACAGTCAACGATGGAGGGATCAGGCCAGCGCCGCGGGGATGCGCACATGAAAGCCGCCTTCTATAGCCGATACGGAGCCCCTGACCCCAGCGTGAAGCCTTTCCCTCCAGACCGGGGACACGAAGCGATGTAATTCCGTACCAGCGGGTGCAGTGCCGTCAACAGTGGCCCAGGAAATGACCACTCACTCGCAGCGCAGGGCCTCGACCGGCTCCATGCGCGAGGCCTTCAGGGCGGGCCACATGCCGGCGGCCACGCCCACAAAAGTGAGAATCACAAAGGCCATCAGCATCACGCTGCTGGACGTTCTCAGAACAATATCGCCTTCGTGGTTGGCCGTCTTGTACATCTCCGAGTAGAGCGGCATGGGCGGAATGGCGTGCGCCAGCAGGACGGAGACCAGCATGCCTACGGCGCCGGCGGCGAAGGTGAGCACCAAGGCTTCCACCAGAAATTGCAAGGCGACGTCGCGGTTACGCGCGCCCAGAGCCTTGCGCAGTCCAACTTCTTTGGTGCGCTCGGTGACGCTCACCAGCATGATGTTCATCACGCCGACGCCGCCGACTCCCAAAGTCAGAACGCCGATGAATCCCAAGATCAGGCGCAGCGCGATTCCAAACTGTTGGATATCTTTCGCATCCTCGACCGTGTCCCACTCGGGTGTGGATTTGTCGTCCTTGGGATTGAAGTTGTGGCGGCGGGCGAGCACTTCTCTTACTTGTCCCAGGGCTGCGGTGTGCAGCAGTCCGCTGACCGGCTGGAACACAATCATCTCGGGATCGCGCAGGTCATTGATATCGCTCAGGCTTTCGAAAGGCAGAAACACGTTCTCATTATCGGGCCCGTTATTGGAGGAGTCCTGAATTTTCAATTGCAGCAGGCCGATCACGTCCCAGCTCTGGCCGTTGATGGTCACGTGCTCACCCACCGGATCGCGATTGCCAAACACTTTCTTCGCCGCATTGGGGCCGAAGATAAGTACGTGGCGGTGCTCCGCAAAATCGCTCTCTTCGAAGTAGCGGCCGCGCGCCATGTTCAGCTTGCGTATTTCGCGGTAAGGATACTGTACGGCTTTCGATGAAACGGAGATCACCTTGTCGCCATACTTGTAGGCAATGGGGTCGTCCCATTCGGCGCTGAGCAGGCGCACCAGCGGAGCTTCGTCGCGGATAGCCTGAAGGTCTGCGTACTTGAAGTGAATGCGTTTGCCGGCGCGCTGTCCGCCCGCCTGCAGGCTGGTCTGGCCTTGCCAGATCATGATGACGTTGTTGCCAATTCCCAGAAACGCGGTCAGTACACCCTGGCTCACGCTTTCGCCATAGCCCAGCAGCAGAACGACCGTAGCGAGTCCCCACACGATTCCCATCATGGTCAGGATGGAACGCAGGCGGTTGCGGGCCAAGGCCTCCCAGCTTTGCGCGATGAGTTCCTTCAGGCGCATATTTCTACTCCTGACGCAGGCACTCGATGGGGCTGAGCGCGGCGGCCCGCTGAGCGGGATACATTCCCGCGCCCACTGTGATCAGACCAAGGGTCAGCAACGATTCGAAGATCGCCAGCGGCGAGATCACGGGATGCGGCACGATGTCCGGCAGCTGCAGATTGCTGACCAGCAGGCAAATCCCCACGCCCAAGGCCAGCCCGAAGGCACCGCTGATGATCATGAGCGCGGCGGACTCGGCAAAGAACTGGTTGCGGATATCGCGCGCGGTCGCGCCCAGCGACTTGCGTACCCCAATCTCGCGGGTGCGTTCGGTGACCGCAACCAGCATGATGTTCATCACCCCGATGCCGCCGAGCGACAGCGTCATCAATGCCACCGCGCCGAAGAAAATGGTCATGACGTCAAAAATGCGCTCGACCAGCTTGGAGCCGTCGAGCGTGTCCCAGATAAAGAGCGCGTCTTTGTCAGAGGCATCGAAATGGTGCTCGCGCCCCAGAATCTGGTAGATCTGATGCATCGCCTTCTCGTGCTGTTCGGGGTCGGCGACTTCGACGACGAGGTTGTTGATCCATCCTTTGAAGATGCCGGGTCCTTCGAGCGGAGGAAAATCGCGGGCCATGGCCGCGTATGGGACGAAGAGCTGGGTGTTGTCAGGTCCGCTGCCGTAGCTGCCATTCTGTTTTTTCTTCTCCAGCACGCCGATGACGGTGTAGGGAGAGCCATTCATGGTGAGGGTCTCGCCGATGGCGGGCTTGCCGGGAAACAACTGGTCGCGCGATTCCACCCCGAGGACAACCACGCGCCTGCCTTCCTTTTCGTCGTCATCGGTCATCAGGCGGCCTTCCTGCACCTTGAGAGAGCGGAAGCGCTGGTAATCGGGCCAGACCCCGCGCACCGGACGCGAAGCCGCGTTGTAGCGGCTGACTTCAGCCACGCTGCGCCGCAGTTCAGGGCTCACAGTCTTGATCAGGTAAGCTTCGTTCCTGATGGTGTAAGCATCCCGGATCGAGAGCTGAACTGGGCGTCCCGCCGCGTAACCGCCTGCCTGTTCACTGGTGCGCCCGCCCCAGATGATGGCGAGATCCACGCCGATAGTCTTGAGCCGCTCCTTCTGGTCGCGACTGAATCCCTTGCCCAGGCCGACCAGCAAAATGACCGAGGTGATTCCCCAGACGATCCCAAACATGGTCAAGAAGCTGCGCAGTTTGTGGGCAGCGATGGAAGCGACCGTCTGCCGCAAGACTTCCCGGATGTTCAAGGGCCGAACTCCTTCGTAGCTTGGACGTCTCGGAGTCTTATACGTGAGCCGAGGCTTCCGGGTTCATCTCAGATTGCGGGCCATTCTACTACGAAGATTTTCGTTGACACTACGAATATCTTCGTAGTATGGTACGTCGTCATGAAGCCGACGCCACAGAAGCCGACCGCTGCAGAGCTGGAAATTCTGCGTGTTTTGTGGTCTCGCGGCCCCTCCACGGTGCGCGAAGTTTACGAGGCGCTGCGCGAGACGAAGAACCTGGGCTACACCAGCGTCCTGAAATTCCTGCAGATCATGACTGCAAAAGGGACTGTCCGCCGAAACGAAACCCAGCGTGCCCACGTCTATCAGGCATGCCTGCCGGCGGAACAGACCAAACGCCAGCTGGCGGGCGACATGCTGCAAAGAGTTTTTGAGGGCTCGGCCAGCCAGCTCATGATGCATGCCCTGGCGGGCCGCCGTGCCTCGCGCGAAGAGATAGAAGAGATGCGCCGTTTGCTGGACGAGTATGAAAGGAGCCGGCGATGACCGATGTGACGACCTGGCTTTCACCTACCGCAATGCATTCGCTGGGATGGGCGCTGGTGCATTTCGTTTGGCAGGGAACAGCTCTCGCTGCGTTGGGCGCGGTCACCATGCATCTATGCCGCCGCGCTTCCGTCCGTTACGTGGCCGGCGTGGGTACCCTGGGCCTGATGCTGGCAGCTCCCGTCGCAACTTTCTTTTTCCTTGGGCGGCCCGCACCGGCAAGGCTTGCAACACTTTCGACATCCATGTCTCAGGTTGGGTTAAAAGAAGCAACGCCGGCCGTGTCAGCATTGACCCCGACCTCTTCCGGTGTCCCGTCGCCCGACAAGTTTCTCTGGCTGGTTGAGGCCTGGCTGGGCGGGGTCGCCTTCTTCAGCCTGCGCACTGCGGGCGCATTCGTTTTGCTCGAGCGGCAGCAGCGCCGTCAATCTATCCCCGCAAGCGGCAGACTTCTCGAGGTATGTTTCGCCCTGCAGCGGCGCCTCGGCCTGGACCGGGCCGTACGTTTCTATGAGTGCAAGTGGCTCCAGGCGCCGGCCGTAGTCGGCTGGTTCCGGCCAGTTGTTCTTCTTCCCATTACCGTGCTTACCGGTCTCTCTCCGGACCAACTGGAATCCGTCATCGCTCACGAACTTGCCCACATCAAGCGGCTCGACGCGTTCGTCAACGTTTTCCAGATCTGCGTGGAAACTCTGCTGTTCTATCACCCAGCCGTATGGTGGCTGAACCGACGCATTCGTGCCGAGAGGGAGCACTGCTGTGACGACATGGCCATCGCGCTGTGCGGCAACGCCGTCGAGTACGCCCGCGCCCTTACTCTGATGGAAGAGTGGCGCAGCGCGCCCGTGCTGGCCATGGCTGCGAACCGAGGCCCACTTTCGGAACGAATCATCCGCTTGCTGGGATTGAAACAGGGTCGCGAGGGCACGCGCCGGGTTGGACTCACCGCTGGCCTATTATGCCTGATGGCGGCTCTCATCGCCGGCAACGCACTGCTTCGGATTACGTACCCACATCCGACTGCCTACGCAAGCGGCATGGCGCAAGTGCAGCCGGCAGCCCAGGCTCAACCGGTTCCTGCTGTCAAACCCTCCGCACAGATTTCGCGGGACGCCGGGTCGCGGTCAACCGCGCCGTCGTACATCGACGGGTTGCAGTCGGCCGGACTCAAGGACCTGACTGCCGACATGCTCATTGCCTTCAAAGTTCAAGGCATCACTCCGGATTACGTCCGCCAGATGCACGAACTCGGAATTCACCCCGGAGCTGACCGCTTCATCGCCATGAAGGTGCAAGGAGTCACTCCCGAATACATCAGGGAACTTCGCGCGGCGGGCCTTAATCCTGACGAGGACCAGATCATTGCGCTGAAAGTGCAGGGCGTGAGCGCCGACTACGTGCGTGGTCTGAAAGAAGCCGGAATCGAGGGCGATGCCGACCATGTCATCGCGCTCAAAGTCCAGGGCGTCACTCCGGACTACGTCCGCGACTTACGCGCCGCGGGGCTGACCGTCAATTCCGAAGACGTGATTGCCCTGAAAGTACAAGGAGTCACAGCCGACTATGTGCAGGGTCTGCACCAGCAGGGAGTGCAGCCCAACGCTGAGACTATCGTGGCTATGCGCGTCCAGGGCGTCACCCCGGACTACGTCCGCGATATTCGCGCGCTCGGACTCAAACCGTCGGAAGGTCAGATCATCGCCCTCAAGGTGCAGGGTGTGACTACGGAATATGTGAAAGCCCTGCACAGCTCCGGACTGCGCGACTTCCAGAGTGATCCCGACAGCTACATCGCAGCCAAGGTCCAGGGCATCACGCCGGAGTTTATTGCTTCGGCGCAGCAACATGGATTCAAAGAACTCGACCTGGACAAATTGATTCAGCTCAAAAACCTGGGAGTGCTTGAAAACAAGGGTGACATTTAGAAGTTCGCCCCGAGGATCGGACCTCAGGCGCTAAGCGCAAACGATCTCGATGCCTAGTGGCACGATCACCGTCGTGCACTTACCAGAACCGCACGAAAGGGAACTTTATGAGATTTCGTCAAACCACGGCTTTTCTGATCTTCGCTTCGTGCATCCTGTTTGGCGTGCTCAAGAATTACGCCGCCGAAGTTCACACCGGCAGCTGGACGTTCAGCAAATCGGGCGAGCCCGGCAAAATTGAGTTCACCATCATTGAGCACAACCACGGCCGCAACTCAACCCACGGATCCGGCTGGCCTGTCGGGATGTTCGTTGGCATTGACTTTTCCAAGCCCGGACGGCAGAACGTTCACTTCACCATCTCGCGCGATGCCGGCAAGATCGAATGCGAGGGTTTTCTCGACGACGGGGAGGGTGCCGGAACTTTTCACTTTCAGCCTGACCCGAACTACCTTCGCGAAATGGACGCGCTTGGTTTCAAGGCCGACGAGGAGAAGCAATTCAGCATGGCTGTACAGGATGTCAGTCTGGAGTTCGCGCGCCAGATGAAGAACGAGCACCTCGACGATCTGGACGCTGACAAGCTGATCGCCTTCCGCATCTTCAACGTGAACGCCGCGTTTATCGAAGAACTGCGCGCGGCCGGCTTGAAGATTTCCGACAGCGACAAACTGGTGGCCTTCCGCATACACGGCGTGACTCCGGAGATGATTCGCAGTCTGCATCAGGCGGGCTATTCCCCGGACGAAGACACCCTGATCGCGATGCGCATCCATGGTGCCACTCCGGAATGGGTGGCTGAATTGAAAAAACGCGGCTACGATCATGTTGACCTGGAAGAACTGATTGCCTTCCGCATCCACGGCGTGACCCCCGAATTCATCGACAAGCTGCAAAGCCTGGGCTATCGCCATCTCGAACCTGAACAACTGGTGGCCATGCGCATTCACGATGTCTCGCCCGAGTACATCAGCAACCTGCGCGCCCGCGGCATGCAGAACCTGACCATCGATCAGTTGGTCAACATGCGCATCCACGGCATCGACTAGGAAGAATTCGAGAGCGGCAAGCTTCCGGCGAGGGATCCAGTCTGAAACCTGCGGCCGGATATCTTCTAGAAGCCAGTTCTAAACCGCACTGGCTTGAAGGGAATCATCACCACGGCCTCGAGGTCCACTGCGGCGCCATTCTTGGTGGCGGGGCGAAAGTGCCAGTGGGCAAGGGCGGTGCGGGCGTACTGGTCGAGCTGGTCATCCACGCCGCGCAGGACGCGCACATCGCTCACCGAGCCATCGTTGCGGATAACGGCGTAGAGCGTGACCGTGCCCTGCACGTTACGCCGCATCAACTCCAGGGGATACGCAGGATCCACTTTTTGTGTTGCCTCGGGCGCGGTCAGATCGCCCTTGGCTTCATTCGGATTGAGCTCGGCGAAGCGGATGACCCAGCTTCCGCCCGCGGAATTAAGGTTCGGCATGTTCAGAGTCATGGCATAAAACTTCCGGTCGCCAAAAACCCAGCGGTCCACATCGGTGGCCTTATCTCGAGATACTTCGGAAAGGGAATGCGGCGGAGTTGACGAAACTCGCGGCGGCCTGGCATCGGCCATCAGGCGAGAGTCGGAACTGTAGGCGTCTGCGGTGCCGCCGTCGGTTCCGTTTCCTTGTCCCCGGCCCGCCACCGCCGACCGGTTCTGGTTGTCGGGTCCTGCGCCTACGATCAGGCCGGAAGGAATGCGGTCACGGTTTTTGCCAGAACCGCTCCCGTTGCCGGCATTCGTGCCGGTGGCAATATCAGGAGTGCCGGGCGCGCCGGACTTGCCCGCAGGAGTCGCGGCAAATGTCCCGCGACGATGTCCATCTGGCATCGCCGTCCCGGGGTCCATCGCAGCGGGATGAATTCCGAGCGCGATGATTCTGCCATTCGGACTCGAGCCGGCATTGCCCGGGACCGAGGGAGGTGGCGGCACAACCGAAGCGCCTGCGCTGCCGCCGCCGAGCGTCGCCTGCGACCTGCCGGGCACGGCGTATTGTTCGGCCATCGGCAATTCCGGCGCGGGCGCAACCACGGGCGCATGCCCGATGCTGATGTCTCCCAAGCGTCGAGCCGTCGCGGCGTCCACCATGGGTGGAGGCTGGACCACGGCCGCCTGCGGGGCCCGCACAGTGCGCGAGGATTCCGCGTCCACTTCCGGAGGCGGTGCTACTACGGTTTGCGAAAACGTTGGGGCCTGCTGGCGGTTGGCCGGCACGGCGTCCGGAGCCGGCGCGATCGCGGTTACTGGAAGCTCCGGCAGCTTCAGGTTGGCAGCCGCCGTGGTCGATGCCAGGGGCACGGCAGGCTGGGCCGGCGTTTGCGACCAAGCCACGATATTGGGCAGCGGCACTTCATGATTCAGCTTGATATCGGACGGAGTGACGATGGTCTGCGTGCGATTGTCGGCCTCGGCCGGCACGGAAATGATGGGTTGCGGCGCATGCTCGGGTTCCCCCTTTTGCGGAAGCGGTCTGCGCGCGCCTCCAGTGTCGAGAGGTGGAAGATATTCGGAAGCAGCGTAGTAGATCACGTCCGCGCGATTGAAACCCGGGCGATAGAGCACCTGGGGCCTTTGCGGCCAGAGCTGCGCCAGTCCCCAGATCGCGGCGATGACTGCGACATGGCAAATGAACGATTGCGCAAACCGGCCCCAGGGAAGGTGAGAGTTGACGAAAACATCCGGCCAGAATGAACCCGGCCGGGAATATAGATGCAGGGACGAATCCTTACGGCGACGCAGCAGGTCTGCCAAGTTATGCCGGAAGACCGTATGCCAGGGAGGCAGATTGACCAGAAAGGCCGGTGCGGGCGTGGTTGCTGGCTTTGATTCCGGCGAGGGTTCCAGGAGCACCGAGGCTGGCTTCATCGAGTGGACCGCATCAGGCAAAGGGTTAATTATAGCGTGCGTTTTGGACCGTAGATACTGATCAGTTCATCTATGGAGGACGGGCGTCCCGTCCGTTCGGACACGCGGGCGGGAGCGCCCGTGCCACACTGCGCATGGGTTGTGCCCACTACTCTCCCGCTTTCCATGCTTTAATACGCACATGGCCAGATTGTTCCGAATACTTCCCGCCATGTTGCTGCTGACGTGTGTGCTCTCAAGGGGGCAGACTGCCCCTTCGAATCCGGCTGCTCCAAAGCCTGCTGACGACTATTCCGGCATGTATTCCTTTTTGCAGGACGGAGAGTTCGTGCAGCTCACGGTTGAAGACGAGGGTCGCGTGACCGGCTTCATTTCGTGCTATGGCGACCTGGAAAGCGATCGGGGAGAGTTTCTCGACCTGTTCTTCAAGGAGGGAAAACTCGAGGGCAAGGACCTGGGCTTCACTACGAAGACGGTGCACGGCGGATGGTACGAGTTCAAGGGCACGGTCGAGCGTGGAGCGGGAAAAAATCCCGGGGACGAGGCCTATTACGTGCTCAAAGGCACGCTGGTCCAGAACACCACGGATGCCAACAAGAAGACCTCGGCCAAGTCTCGCGAGGTCGCTTTCAAATCGTTCCCGCAGGATTTGGACACGCCCGTACAGAAATAAGTTTGATTTGTCACTACCGTGAAATTCATTTGTCATCCTGGGCGGCGGGGGAAAGTCCGCTTGCAAACGTTCCGTGAAGTCGAAGGACCCCTATGGAAACAGGGGCAGCGTAGTCTCGCGCGGTCTTACTTCGATCTCTCCGAAGCTCGTTGCGTGGTTTCCTAGATCGCAGAGCTGGCACGGGTCCTTCGACTGCGAAACAGCTTCGCGAAGCGAAGCTGTTTCTACGCTCCGGATAACAGCGCATATCTATCAGCTGCCACTGCTAACCGTAGTGGCGCTTCAAGCCAGTGCGTTGTATCCTCGGTTCGTGCCGCGCCCACATGCGCCTCATCGGTCTCCCACTCCGGGACTCGTCTTGGGGCTGATCATTACCCTGGCCGCCGTGGTGGCCTATTCGGGATACATCACCCGACAAATCTCCGGCCTGCGCGAATTGCAGAACAACCTGGTGGACCGCAACCGCAAAGACTCCCTGCAGTTGCTGCGCATTCAAAATGATCTCAACACTCTGGCGCTGGCCATGCGCGACATGCTGGACAACAATGAGCCTTATCCCCTGACCGCGTGGACGGCGCAATTCCAGCGAGTCCGCTCCGACCTGAACGACGCCTTGGTTAAAGAGGAGCAGGTCGCGGTTGCCGACCGTACTCCCGAGCAGCGTCAATATCTCAAGAATTCCATGGACCAATTCTGGGATGCGGTCGATCGCACCTTTGCCCTGGCCGCAAGCGGCAAGCCCGATGAGGCCCGGGCCCAGATCCAGCTTTCTCTGCAAGCGCGACAGGCGGCGCTCAGCACAGCGGTGGCGCGCCTGCTGGTGCAAAATAATGAAAGCGAGGAGCGGGCAGCTCTCCGCATCGCGGAGATCTACGATCGGGTACAGCGCCAGGTCTATTTTTTTCTTACGCTCACGCTGGTGGCGATCCTGCTTACCGGCCTGTATTCCATCCGTTCCAACCGGCAGTTGTTTGCGCAACTGGCCGCGCTCTCGGCGCAGCGCAGCGAGCTGGCACAGAAGCTGATTTCTACCCAGGAGTCCACCCTGCGCCACATCTCCCGCGAGCTGCACGACGAGTTCGGGCAGATTCTGACGGCGGTGGGCGCCATGCTGTCACGCGCGGGAAACCAGGCGCCGGAGGGTTCGCCCTTGCGCGCCGACCTGCGCGAGGTAGCCGAAATCGCGCAAAGCGCCCTGGACAAGGTCCGCAGCCTCTCACAGGCGCTGCATCCCGTTATGTTGGACGAGACCGGCTTGGAGAGCACGCTCGACTGGTATTTGCCGGTAGTGGAACGGCAGGCAGGCATTCACATATCCTATGAGAAATCGGGTAGAGCCTATCCCGTGGATGGAAATGCTGCTATTCATGTGTATCGCGTGGTACAGGAAGCGCTGAACAATGTGACCCGACATTCCGGGGCCCGGGAGGCCTGGGTGCGTTTGCGATATCTGCCCAGGACCCTGGAACTGGAAGTGGAGGACCACGGTAGCGGGTTCGTGGCGCAGTCGGTGAAGCAGGGAATTGGGCTGGTGGCGATGCGCGAGCGCGCGGAGTTGTTGGGCGGCGCCATCGAGTTTGCGCGCCCCGCGCCCAGCGGCACGCTGGTCCGATTGACCGTTCCGCGGGAGAAAATGGCAGAGAGACTAGGAGAGAAAATGGAGTCGCATGCCGGATAAAATTTCTGTTTTGCTGGTGGATGACCACAGCCTGGTGCGGCGCGGCTTCCGGCGCATTCTGGAAGATGAGCCCGACATCGAAGTGACGGGTGAGGCCGGTGACGGCGCCGAAGCCGTTCGAATGGCGCACGAGCTCAAGCCCCGCGTGGTGGTGATGGATTGCGCCATGCCGAACATGAACGGTCTGCTTGCCACCCGGAAGATTCTCGAGCAGCAGCCGCAAACCCTGGTACTCATGCTCAGCATGCATCCCGAGGAAACCCTGGTACGCCAGGCCCTGGACGCGGGAGCGCGGGGATACGTCCTGAAAAATGCGGTGGATCTGGAACTGGGAGCGGCGATCCGCCGGGTGGTGGCGGGAGAAACTGTGCTGGACTCCCAGCTCGGCCGTCCCGAAACCCTAAAGGGTGACCGCGGCGAGCACCTCACTCCACGCGAACTTGAAATCCTGCAAATGATCGTCGAAGGAAAATCCAACAAAGAGATTGCCACCGTGCTCGATCTCAGCGCCAACACGGTGGCGGTGCATCGCGCCAACATTATGGACGCGCTGGGCATCCACAAGACTGCCGAACTGGTGGTTTACGCGATCCGCAACGGCCTGGTAAATCTTCCGTGAACCGGCGCCACTTTCTATGTGGTATCGCGGGCCTGGCTTCCACTTCAGGTCTGTTGCTGGACGCGTTCGCGGCGCCGCCAGCCTCTCCCGGCTTTCGCCTGGTCGATGCGACTACGAGTGCGGGAGTGCAATTCCGCCATAATAGTGGCGCCTATGGTGGCAAGTTGCTCCCCGAAACCTTGGGCGCCGGCTGTGCTTTTCTGGACTACGACGGCGATGGTTGGCAGGACATTCTGCTGATCAATGGCATGGACTGGCCCGGCCACAAACGCCAGCACAGCACCCTGAAGCTCTATCGCAACAACCGCAACGGCACATTTTCCGATGTTACCCACAGAGCCGGTCTGGACATAGAGATGTATGGCATGGGCGTGGCGGTCGGAGACTATGACAACGACGGCTATCCTGACGTCCTGGTTACATGCGTTGGACAGAACGTGCTCTTCAAAAACACCGGGAAGGGCACCTTCCGCGACGTAACCCAGGCCAGCGGACTTGCCGGCCGACATGCCTTCAGCACCTCGGCGCTGTGGTTCGATTTCGATTGCGACGGCTTGCTGGATTTGTTTGTCTGCAATTACGTGAAGTGGTCTCCTGAGCACGACGTTTTCTGCAGCCTCGACGGAAAAAATAAATCCTATTGCACTCCCGAAGCTTACCGCGGTGAAACCTGCTGGCTGTTTCGCAATCTGGGGAATGGAAAATTCGAAGACGTCACTCCCACCAGCGGGGTTTTCGACAGCAGTTCGAAGTCACTGGGCGTGGCACTGCTTGACTACGACGAGGATGGCTGGCCTGACCTGCTGGTGGCCAACGACACGCAACCGAACAAGCTCTACCGCAACCAGCGCAACGGCACTTTCAAGGACGTTGCGGTCGAGGCCGGAATCGCGTTCAGTGCGGAGGGCAAGGCCCGTGCCGGCATGGGCGTGGATGTGGCCGATTTCAATAACTCAGGGTCCCCCGGCGTAGCTATCACCAACTTCGACAATGAGATGATCGGCCTTTACCGGGTTTCCGGCGACGGAAGTTACGCGGACGTGGCCACCCAGAGCGGAGTGGGGCTGGCTTCAAAAGACAGGTTGGGATTCGGCTGCGTATTTGTGGACGCCGATCTCGATGGCTGGCTCGACCTTGCGGTGGTGAACGGGCACATCGATGATACGGTGCGCAACGTGCGCGGAGTCGGCTACGCCCAGGCGCCGCAGTTGTTTCTCAACGATGAGCAGGGAAGATTTCGCGACGTGGCCGCTGAAATCGGCGGCGGTTTCACCCAACCCAAAGTCGGACGCGGCCTGGCTTACGGCGACTTCGATCGTGACGGCGATCTCGATCTGCTGATGACCACCAACAACGGCCCTGCCCACCTGTTTCGCAACGACCAACTCGGCGGCAACAAAAGCATTCGCATTCGGCTGGTCGGCACCAAATCGAACCGGGACGCCATCGGGGCGCGGGTGCATATTTTTCATGGTGATACCAGTCAGTCGCGCCTGGTCAAAGGTGGATCAAGTTATCTGTCGCAGTCCGAACTCGCCCTCACTTTTGGTTTGGGCAAGCGCGACCGGATTGATCGCCTGGTGATCGACTGGCCCAACGGCAGGACGGAGGAGCACAAAAACCTGGCTGCGGGGCGCGCCTATGAGTGCGTGGAATCCAAGGGCATCAAACCAATGGGAAGCTATTAAATTGACTCTTTGGGTTACAGAACGGGCTTAGCCGCGCTTACGCGTGCGCCGACTAACGAACATGCCACCGAGACTAAAACCGAGGATCGCTCCGAGCCCAGCCGCGGAGAGCATGATGCCTGGCGACGCGCCGCTTGTGCCGCGGGAGAAGAGGACGGAGGTGTACGCCATGGACAAAGTCCAAAAAGCCAACCGCAAGTACATGGGGGAGCCTCCTGATGAAATTGTCTCACGAACGCACCGGCGTGTTACAGAAAATTCTGACCTGCGAGGGACCGTAAAGACTTTCCTGCTTTGATTGCTAAGGATTTACCTACGGGAGGATGGGTGTCGGTCTCGAGCAAGTCTTAAATTCTTCCATCACATGGACGCACTGGGACAGGATCTCCGCTTCGCATTCCGCCAACTGCGGAAAGCGCCTGGCTTCAGCCTGACCGTGGTGCTGACGCTAGCCCTGGGGATTTGGCGCCACCGCCGCTATTTTCTCGCTGGTCGAAGGCATCCTGTTACGGCCGCTTCCGTTCAATGATCCTGACCGCCTGGTTCTTCTGGGAGATCACCTGGGGGACAGCGCGAGTACTCCCGTTACTGCCCGCGAGATCGGCATCTACTCGAAGGCAACCAGCGCATTTTCCTCTCTGGGTGGCTACATCACCGGGCGCTATGAGCTCTCCGGGGGCGGAACTCCGGAAGAAATCAACGGTGCCCGGTTCACTGCCGGCGTCTTCCCGACCCTCGGAGTGCCTCCGGTTCTGGGCCGCATCTTTTCGCAGCAGGAAGAGGACGCCCATCAGCCAGTCGCCCTCATCAGTTATGCCTGTGGCTAACCCGCTACAACCGCGATCCCCACGTTCTTGAGCGCTTTATCACTCTTGACCGCAGGCCCCACTCGATTGTTGGTGTGATGCCGCGCAGTTTTGAGTTTCCGCTGGAAGACGGAACTCTCGACCAGGCGCATTTGGGTGCCGATGAGTCTTACTCCCGAGGAATTGTCTGAGCAGCACGCCGGCTTTTGGGGATACCAGATGGTTGCCCGTCTCAGGGATGGCGTCACGGTATCGCAAGCCGCACAGGATGCCGACCGTGTCGCCAAACAGATCATGAGCAGTGTCCCTGCCGGCATGTCCGCGATCCACATTCGCGGTGATGTCATGCCGCTTACTGAGTATGCCGTCGCTGAGGTTCGGCCCCTGCTCCGCACCCTGTTCCTGACCGTCTCTGTCGTTCTGCTGATTGCCTGCGTCAATGTTGCCGGGTTGCTTCTGGTCAGGGCCATTCGGCGTCGTCGCGAATACGCGCTGCGCCTTGCTCTCGGCGCGCGGTCTGCAGTCATGATTCGTGAATCTGTTCTTGAGGGTCTGCTGCTCAGTATTCCCGGAGGCCTGCTCGGGCTCGCGTTTGCCGCGACTCTCATTCGCACCGCTTTGCACCCTCTGCCCGACTCGATGCCGCGCGTCAACTCCATTGCGATGGACGGAATGGTGGTGGCCTTTGTCCTCCTGCTCGCCTTGGCAACCGGCATCCTATGCAGCCTTGCGCCAGCCTTCGCGGCTTTGCGGTCCAACCTGATCGAGGGCCTGGAGCCACTAAATAATATTCCACAGATGCTTCCGTTGATCTCTTCAACCATGCCGTCATCGACCGCCTTGCCGGCAAGCCGGGAATGGTCGCAATTGGAATTACAGACCAGCTGCCTGCATCAGGCACGGTGCGGGAGGCCGCCTACACCATCGAAGGTATGCCCACGGATAGCTGGAAGCTGCAATTTGCCAGCTCTCGACCACCTATGGCGATTACTTTAAGGCGATGGGTATTCCCTTGCTTGAGGGCCGGTATTTCACCATGGAGGATCGCTCGAACCCTCCGCTGGTCGCGATCGTGAGCCAGTCCATGGCCAGGCAGTCCTGGCCGGGCCAGCAGGCCGTCGGCAAGCGCATGCATGTTGGTAACCCGAAGAAGGGACTGCCGTGGGCAACTGTGGTCGGTGTCGTTGCCGATGCCAAATTCGGTGCTCGCGATGAGCCTGGCATGGCCCAGTGGTATGCCCCTGCACTACAGCCTGCAATTCTCTTCGGTCCTCAGACCTCGGGGACGCTCATTGATGCCGCTGGCGGATGCATTACCTTGCGTTCGGCGCTTCCTCCCGAGCAGATGATTCGGACTCTGCGCTCGGCCATCGCGGAAATTGATCCGCTGCTCGCGCTGCAGCAGGTGCAGCCCATGAACAACGTGATCTCCAGCGCAGAAGCGCCGCGGCGCTTCAACACCGACCTCATTACCGCTTTCGCTCTGGGCGCGCTGCTGCTTGCCATCACCGGGATCTATGCCGTGGTGGCTTTCACCGTTTCGCTGCGCACCCAGGAGATTGCGATCCGCATGGCCCTGGGCGCACAGCGCGCCGGCATCGCACGACTCATTCTCATTTCGGGCGCGAAAATGGCCCTGCTCGGATGCGTCCTCGGCGTGCTTGGTTCGCTGGCCGCATCACGCTGGTCAGCTCTTTCCTTTTTGAGGTCAGCGCAACCGATCCGCTTATCTATTTCACAGGTGTTCTAATCGTGATGCTTATGGCGCTTGTGGCATCAGCGCTTCCCGCGACGCGTGCCGCTTCCGCCGACCCAGTCGTTGCTCTGCGCTCGATTTAGGGGGAATCCGTATCGCGATTGGTCTGCCATTCACAGGACTGGCAGTAGTACTTTCCCAGTATTGCGCCCAGTCCACTTACGGACTAGTGTGAAACCAACTCCTGTGACCTCATAGGCGACCTACCCCGGTCGCAGTTTTGAGGAGTTCACCCCACGAGAGAGGTAGGTACGGCTACCTACCTCTCATTAAATTCAAAACTCCAATTCAATAGACCGCCTACTCCCAGAGAGAAAGTTACTTCGCTGGTCGCATCACGCGTTCCATGCGTGCCTTCAGGCCGGCGGCGGTAGCCTGCCCTTCCGCCGAATGAATGAGATTGTTGGACTCTGCCGTATCGAGCGCCCAATCGTAAAGCTGATCGCCCATTCTTTCGTGGGAGATGAATTGCCACCGCGGCGTGACCAGGGATTTCATGGAGCCGGTGGTTGCAGTGGGCACGATCTTTGCCGCAGCCCGGTCCTCTTTGTCCGCGATGTCGTTGCGTGCCAGCTCGGATAGAGGATCGGGCCAGTCGGTCCCGCCGGTTTGCCACAGCGCACTCAGAGACGACGAGGGAAACTCATTCTGCTGCGTGCTCGCGCCCAGGATATCCATGATGGTCGCAGGTATCGCCGCATTGGTAACTGGTGTTTGCACCTTCACGCCGGCTGGAAGGCGTCCCTGATACCACATCACCAGCGGCACGTGGATCAACTCGCGATAGAGCGCCTGGCCGTGATAGGTCAGCCCATGCTGCCCCAGAGACTCTCCGTGATCAGACGTAACAATCATCAGCGTACTTTTCGTAAGTCCGCGCTGGTCGAGCGCCTGCATCAGGCGCCCCAGCGCATCGTCAGCGTATTTCACGCTGGCATCGTATTCGTCTATCCGGCCGCTATGGTCCCACTCCGGCCTGGGATAGGTGGGCGGGCTGCCGTAGGGATAGTGCACATCGAAATAGTTGAGGAAGGCAAAGAAGGGACGCGTTTTGTTGCGGCCGTTTTCTCCGCGGTCAATCCAACCCAAGAGTTCACGGTTTACCACGTCGGCGCGCTTGCGTACTCCCTGCGCGCCTCCATAATTTCCGGACCCTTCCGAGTCCTTATCCAGGATCGAGTTCATTCCGAAATAACGCAGGGCGCGCTTGACCTTGCTCCTGTCGGTGCGGTTGAGGTAGATGCGGGCAAACTCTCGGCCATAGAGGGTGCGAATGAACATGTCCGCGGGCGAATGAAAGTAATCTTCGAAGTGCTGGAAGCCCCGGCCAAAGCCGAGACTCGTGCTGAAGTAAGTCCGATTGGCGGAAAATGCCCCCGTGCGATAGCCCTGTTGTTCGAGGACCTCTCCGAGCGTCGGAAATCCCCCCAGACCTTTGCTGCCCCATCCCAACCACGGCGCCGGCCGCACATTTTCAATCCCATGCTCGAACTGATAACGCCCGGTGAGCAGTGAAACGTGCGAGGGCAGGCTCCACGAAGTGGGGGAGACCGCATTCTCAAACAGGACTCCTTGCTGCGCCAGCCGGTCAAAATTCGGGCTGGTGGGCCGGGCGTAGCCGTAGGCGGAAACATGATCGGCCCGCAGCGTGTCCATCACAATCACCAGCACGTTGGGTTCACCCGGCGCGGCAGCCGGAAGATGCGCCACCATATTCCACTCCTGCAGTCGCTTGCCGCCCTGGATTCCGGCGAACGCGAGTATCCACGCCGCAAGCACCCACGGTGTAGTTCTCTTCCAGAATTGCAGGAATGTCTTTTCCCGCCTGCCGCACCAACGGGCGAAGGCCACCGCGACGCCCAGAGCCAGCAAGAGGCAGGCGCGGTGGTAGAGCCGGCCGGTCAAAGTGAGCCAGTCGTAGACGCTGGAGAATGTCAGCACAAAGACCAGCACTCGGACTGCAGGAAGTCGAGGCGCAAAACGAGCTACGGCGCTGCAGATCAGCGCCAGAGACAGGAAGAGAATGACATCCACGATCGGTGAAATCCAAATAATCTCCCCGGACACGTGGATCATCGGGCCCCATCGCGCCCAGTTGAGCCGCTGGAAGAACAGCAGCCCCGCCCCTTCCACCAGGCCCGCAAAAACTCCGGAACCCAGACCCACGATCAGCAGCGAGCCGGCATTCCACGGCCGAGTGACGGACGATTGATCCATACATTCTGTACTTGCGACGGAAGCGAGCTTTCCAGTCTAGCAGGGGTACAACGAAGCACATGGGCCGCCCCCCCCGGCGCCCCCGCTTGGATCGCTGGTGGAACTTTCCTGCTTGCTGAAGTAAAGTGAACTCCCGCGACCGCGGCGGGCCCACAATGACTCGTCCGCAAATTGCCCGACCAATACCTGCATCCGCGCCGAAAGGCGTTCCAGCGGCGAGCCTGCGGTGGCTCTTTCCGGCGCTGCTGGCACTGATCTACGTGGCGCAATGTGCCTGGTTCATCCGTACTCAATCCCTGACTTACGATGAGCCTGTACACATCGCGGAAGGGCTGAATGCCTGGCGCTACGGACGGTTCGAGCAGTACAACGACCACCCGCCGCTGGCCCGGCTGTGGTGCACGCTTCCGCTCATCGGCCCGAAGTGGCAAGTGGAGATACAACAGCTGCGGGATTCGTTTCGCGTGATTCGGGTTGCTCCCGACCCGGTATCCCTGGCATGGCGGGCCCGCGCCATGAATGTCTTGCTGGGACTGGCGTTGGCCGGGTTGGTATGGCGGGCCGCAGATCGGTTGTTTTCCCGGACAGCGGCAAATTTCGCGCTCGCCCTGTTCGCCTTCTCGCCTTCGCTGATCGCGCATTTTTCGATTGCAGCAACCGATGGCGCCGCCACGCTCTTTATTTTCGCCATGGCATGGGCCCTGGTCCGCTGGCGGCGGCAGACGACCTGGCAAAGAACATTCGGCCTCGGATTGCTGCTCGGCCTGATGCTTCTGGCGAAGTTCTCTACGGCGCCCATGTTTGTGCTGGCGCTGTTGTGGATGCTTCTCCTGGGTGCAGACAGAATGGTCGGGCCGCCCACCAGGTGGAACTGGGGCAGGGCCGTGGCGGCACTACTGCTCGCATTCGTGGTGGTCTGGGCAGGATACTTTTTTCACGTGGCCCATCTAACCGTCCGCGATGGCACCTTGACCGCCACCTTTCCCAACTGGAACCAGCCGATCGTGAAGCCAGTGCGTGGAAGCAACTACAGCGTCCTGATTCCGGCTGGAGAATACATTGAAGGTTTCCGTGAACTTGTCCGGCACAACCGGCAGGGGCAGCCTGCATTCTTTCTGGGTGAAGTATCCAGTCATGGCGGATGGAAGCTGTACTATCCGGTCGTGGTCTTGCTGAAGTGGCCGACGATTGTGCTCGGCCTCTCATTGACCGGCCTGGCTATTGCGCTAAGAAGAAGAGTGCGCGCTCCGGCTGACCTGTGGATCATGGCGTCGTTTCCTGCGGTTTACATGGCGATGGCGATTTTCGCCCGCTTCAACCTGGGAGAGCGGCACGTGTTGCCGGTGTATCCCTTCGCCATTTTGTTTGCCGCGGCGGTGTGGGAATGGGTCCGCCATAAACCCGCCGGTATCGCACTCCTGATCTTGCTGGCGGCGCTGAATGCGGCCGATGCCTTGCGTGTCGCTCCCGGTTATCTCTCGTACTTCACGCCGTTTGTCCGGTCGGCGGAAAGCTATCGCCTGCTGACCGACAGTAATCTCGATTGGGGACAGGGACTGCTGGCTCTTAGAGATTATCAGCGCGACCATCCCGGCGAGCGCATGGCGTTGTCGTATTTTGGCAGTGTCGATCCCCAGATTTACGGTATTCAGTCTGATTTTTTCGGCGGAGACAAACAGGTGAAAGGCATGGTGGCGGTGAGCGCCACCAATCTCTCCGGACAATACCTGGCCGAACCGGAGAGGTACCGCTGGCTGCTGAAAGAAAAACCGGTAGTAGTGCTCGACCACTCGCTCTACATTTTCCGGGTTCACGACAGCGAGGGGCATAAATAAATTCCCGCTCATGGGCTGAAGACCTGGAGACTAGAAACAGGAAACGAGAGACCGAGCTACTGTCCCGCGCGCAAGGGCGAGATCAAAAGACGACCGGCGGGCTTCTTCGTGGGATCAGCCTTCTCGTCGTGATAGGACAAATCCAGTGAGCCCTCGGAAGTTGGGGATGCCTGGGCCAGAGTCGTTGCCAGAGAGCGGAACGAACGGCCAATGTCAGTGTTTCCCTGCATAGCCACTGGAACTCCCTTGTCGATGGCGGGCGCTATCGACTGGTAGTTATTGGGAATTTTCCACAGCAGTTTGCAGCTGGTGGCTTTTTCCACGTCCTCGTCGGTGAAGCCGGGAATCTTTTTGTAGCGATTGAGAACGATTCGCACCCGGTCGCGGGTGCCGCCCTCTTCGAGAAACGCGCGTATGCGGCTGGCGCTCCACAACGAAACCACATCCGCCTGGGCCACCAGCAGGACCGCATTGGAGTGATCACATAGCGACCGCGCCGTCTGGTCCACGCGGCCGGAGGAGTCCACGACGACAAAACGGAAGTGGGCCACCAGCAAATCAAACAGGCGCGCCAGTTCAGCCGCAGTCGGCAACATTCCCTGGGGCTGTTGCGGACCAGCCAGCAATTGCAATCCGCCTTTGCACTGGGTCATCAAACCTTCGAGCAGCGAGGCATCGAGGCGGTGCAGATTCTGCAGCGCATCCACCACTCCGAAGGTGGGCCGTACATTGAGATGGAGAGCGCAATGTCCCAGCGGCGCAAAATCTACCAGCAAAACTCCACCCGCGGTTTCCTGCAGGGCGATGGCGGCGTTGACGGCAACGGTAGTGCCGCCCGCGCCTCCCTTGGAATTCATCACGGTGAAGATGCGCGCTCGGCCCGAGGAAGTGCGGCCCTTGCCGCGGGTAGCGGCAAAGCGCGTGAAAGCCTCGATCAGGGCCTCGGAGGTCGCGTCGCGTTCCAGAAACTCGCCGGCACCGGCACGCATCGCAGCCACGATGGTGGGCGGATGGCTCAGTTCACCGACGGCAAAAATCGCAATTTCGCTGGTGTTTGCCTGAATCAGTTCGATGGCGCTGATGGCTCGCGCTGAATTCTGCGCGTCAATATCCACAATTACGACTTCTGCCCGCACGTCCTGGATCTGGCGCAGCACCGGGTCCGTGGGGCTGGTGGGGAAGCCCACGTGACTGAAGACATTGCGCCCCATTCCGGTCCCTTCCAGACGATGCTGGAGCACCGACAGCCGTTCTCGGTCTTCGGTTAGAAGAGTTACCGCTACACCCTGCATTGGCATCACTCTGCTTCTTGTTTCAGTATGTTATTGAGATAAAAGGGCTACGCCAAGTGACTTCCGTAACTCACTAAACTTCCCCGGGGAAATTCGAATCTGCCACGCGAAACGCACACTGCCGGTGAACCTTCAATCGTTGCTGGGGGAAACAACATCAGGAGGAATCGGAGGCCGCTCTTCCATCTGTAACTATCATTCTATGCAAAAAGGGTGGGATTGGGAAGGAGGAAAACCGTGGAAAACCCGCACCCCACAGCCCGTATAGCGCCTGTCTTGCGGACCCTGGGAGGAGGCCATTTCCGGTTCCGCCCCTCAGCCCTCGGCTGCGACGGCGGGCGGGCTTGCAACCGGAGGGTCCTTCCGGGCCTGATTGGTGTGCCCGCCGGACACTCGGGGGAAGCTGGCCGAAGCTTGAGCCGCACTCTCGTTCGCGGAGAGATACTCGTACCCCTCCAGATGCACGGCCACGCCGAACTTGCGTTCTACCGGCAGAACCCGAGTGACGCGTCCACGGCAGCGGACTCGCATGTTCTCGGTTAGGGTGATTTCAGCGGGCATCACGAAAGTGAGTTCCACCGCGTCCCCTTCCGCGACTTGAAAATCGGTGTAGAAGAATGCTCCGCGCCCGCTCAGATCCTGGGTAAAACCGCAGCCCTCGCGATCGGTACCGGACAAGCGCACCGCAACCGGAAGCTGAAAGTCGAAGCGCTGTGACGCGCGCCGCTCAAAGTGGACCTGCTCGGTGCTCATGGTTTCTCCGATCGCCGGCATTCCAACATCAGAATGGTTTTGCAGGAGGCGACATCGAGGGGAATTCTCTCCGCGCGCGGCAAAATTCCAGGGTCAACGATTGCCCAGCCTCTATACTAGCCAAACATGTCGGAAACTCCCGGACAACCCGACGTCGAACATCGAATACTCTACTCTACGGCGAGGCCGGGCGGAAGCCAGAAGTTGCTGTCGGGCAGTCGAATTTCAGATTTGGGCGACGCGGGCTGCCTGCCCTTCCGGAGTTACCGGCAACGGACAAAACATGCGACTGAAGTGATCGATGCGGGCACTTCCCAAGGCTATGGCGGGTAATTATCGGTGAATTCAGGACAAGCGGTGCAGAAGACGGCTTGGCTGCCTGCGACTCTCCGAGCCTTGCGCCACCGTAACTTCCAGCTTTTCTTCAGCGGGCAGCTCATTTCCCTGATCGGTACCTGGATGCAAAGTATTGCAGAGTCATGGCTGGTTTATCGCTTGACCGGATCTGCCCTGTTGCTGGGGGCGGCGGGATTCGCCAGCCAGATTCCGGTATTCCTGGTGGCCCCGGTGGGCGGCATCGTGGCCGACCGCTTCAATCGCCAGCGGGTCGTCATCGGAACCCAGATTTCTTCCATGATTCTGGCTTTGGTTTTTGCCGCGCTTACCCTTACTCATCTCATCCGGGTATGGCACATCTTTGTGCTGGCGGCGCTTCTGGGCGTGGTCAACGCCTTTGACATTCCGGCGCGGCAATCGTTCCTGGTGGACATGGTGGGCAAGGAAGACCTGATGAATGCCATCGCGCTGAACTCTTCCATGTTCAACGGGGCGCGCATCATCGGCCCCGCTATTGCCGGGATCCTGGTAGCCCGGTTCGGCGAAGGCTGGTGCTTCCTGGTGAACTCTCTAAGCTACATTGCCGTCATCACGGGTCTGTTCATGATGCGGGTTGCGCGCCCGGCCAGCCTGGCACAGCATGGTCCGGCCCTGGCCCACCTGGTTGAAGGTTATCGCTTCGCCCGCCACACCGCGCCCATCCGTGCCCTGTTGCTTCTGCTTGGACTGGTTAGCCTGGTGGCCATGCCCTACACCGTGCTCATGCCCGTCTTTGCCGACCACATTTTGCACGGCGGGGCCCGCGGCCTGGGAATCCTGATGGGGGCAACCGGCGTCGGCGCGATGCTGGGCGCGCTTACGCTGGCTACGCGTTCCGGGGTTCTGGGACTGGGCCGTTGGGTCGCATTTTCCTGCGGCGGCTTCGGACTCAGCCTGGTGCTGTTTTCCTTTTCGCGTTACTTCTGGCTGTCCGCTGCCCTGCTGCTGCCTGTGGGATTCTGCATGATGCTGGGGATGGCGTCCTCGAACACACTGATCCAGGCCATGACTCCCGACCATCTGCGTGGCCGCGTCATGGCCATGTACACCATGATGTTCATGGGGATGGCGCCTTTTGGGTCGCTGTTTGCCGGCGCCCTGGCGGAACATCTGGGAGCCACGTTTACCGTTTCTGTCGGCGCCGTGGCTTGCATTGGTGCGGCCATCTTATTCTTCTTCCATCTGCCGAAGATACGGGTTGAAGCGCGACAGTTAATTGTGGCCCAGGAAGTCGCGGGCGGCGAGCCCTCGGAGGAGATGACGGCCAGAGTGGTGGAAGACTAGGTGTTAGTAGCGCCGGCGGCGCCAGGAATTCTAGTTCCCTCGCAAAGCATGCACCACTTGCAACAGGGAACTGTGTGCGAACGGAGCTGGCGTTAATGTAACCACCATCATTACCAAAGCGAAAGCCGCCAGCCAGCGCCGCCCCGGGGTGACGCCCGGCCATTCTTCCACCATGGGATGGCGCATGCCGCTAATGCGCAACAGGATGGCCCACAGCAGCCAGCCTGCCCAGAAATAGAACGCCATGGGAATCAGGGCCAGGATGGTGATCCTGGACACGATGCGATGCGCCCGCGGATTGATCGCAAATACAATATGTCCGCCATCCAGCTGACCGCCGGGCAGGAGATTCAGCGCCGTAGCAAACATGCCCACCCAGGCCGCAATCGCAGTGGGATGAAAATAAATGTCCTGCAGCGCCGAGGAGCCGCCATGCATGTCGGCGAGTGGGAGTACCGCCCACAGCAGATGGAAGATCAACGGATATCCCATCTCAATATCCGAATTTGTCATCACGCCCGGCATTACGTGGGAATGAGGCATGGCAAGCACGAGTACCGCCAGCGCGACGACGAATCCGGCGATCGGACCCGCGATTCCAATGTCGAATAGGGCGCAGCGGGAACGGATAGGAGAGCGGATGCGAATCACTGCGCCCAGAGTGCCGATCAGAGTCGGCGCAGGGATAAAGAAGGGAAGCGTGGCATACACGCCATAGTAGCGGCAGTACAGGTAATGCCCCATCTCGTGTGCCAGAAGAATCAGCAACAGTGTGGCGGAGAAGGGAATTCCGAGCAGCAGCCGGGAGGGTTCGTGCAGCGCCCAGCCTACGGGAAAGAGCGGCAGGGTTTCGTCGCCGTGAACAAACGGGGGAGCGTTGTTCAGGAAATCAAATTCCATCTTGGCGCCCACTACCAGCGTGGTGAAGATGGTCGCCACAAACAACAGGATGTGCAGCCAATACCGGGGATTGGGAGGCCGCACCACATACACTTCTGCGGGCAGATACGCGGTCTCTGGGGCGGGGAGTGGAGGATTGAGGTCGGACATGAAAACTTCAGTCTGCGAAGCTGAGCGGAAAGCTGCCGTGCGGGTCACGCCGACGGCTTGGGGACCAGGGCTGCGCGGGCCGCCCGGGCCTAGTCGATTGACTGCAACTCCTTGCCGGGCTTGAAACGCACCGCCTTGCCAGGAGGAATCGAGACTTCGGCGCCGGTGCGCGGGTTGCGCCCGATTCCAGTCTTGCGCGGGCGGACGTTAAACACGCCAAAGCCCCGCAATTCAATACGTTCGCCCTTGGTGAGGGAGCGCCGCATGCTCTCGAAAACGGTTTCGACGGCCAACTCGGCCTTGGTCTTGGTAATGCCGGTTTTGTTCACTACTTCATTGATAATGTCGAGCTTGATCATTGGAGGCTCCCGCCGTCGAACTGAGAATAACCTACCAAGTGGTTGATGCTAAGGGACATAAGAGAGATTGTCAACGGCAGCTTGTCTCCCGTAGACTCACAGTCGTCAGTCTTCAGTCCTCAGTCTTCAGGAAAAGCAGACTTGCCTTGCGCGCAAGAGCTCTTCCTAACGACTGCAGACCGACGACTGACGACTGTTCTCCAAGGAGCTGCATGCTTAAGAGCGACCGCTGGATCCGCAAGATGGCTATCGAGAAAGACATGATTAACCCCTTTTCCGAGAAGCAGGTTCGGGAGGGAGTGATCTCTTACGGTCTGTCTTCCTATGGCTATGACTTGCGCGTGGCCGACGAGTTCAAGATTTTCACCAACGTCAACTGCACCGTGGTGGATCCCAAGAATTTCGATGAACGATCTTTTGTAACCGTAAGTTCGGAGTGCGCGATCGTTCCACCTAACTCCTTCGCCCTGGCGCGCTCAGTCGAGTACTTCAAGATTCCCCGCGACACCCTGACCATCTGTGTAGGCAAATCCACCTACGCCCGCTGCGGCATCATCGTGAACGTCACGCCGTTTGAACCGGAGTGGGAGGGCTTTGTCACCCTTGAGATTTCCAACACCACGCCGCTGCCCGCGAAAATCTATGCCAATGAGGGTCTCTGCCAGATCCTTTTCTTCACCGGCGATGAAATATGCGAAGTCAGCTATGCCGACCGCAAGGGCAAGTATCAGTCGCAGAAGGGAATTGTACTGCCCAAGCTCTGACCTCGGGCGTCAGTTATATTTTTGCGGAGGGCATCGCACAGGGGCAGTGCCAGGATTTATGCGGATGGAAGGTGCTGATGTCCGACGTCTATTTCCTATTTTCCCCTTCTTTAAACATGTACTTGATAGCGGGCTTGTAGATCAGCAGGTTGGTTTGGCCGTTGCGGGCGACCTTCAAACAGCTCTTGTCGTACCACTCGATCATGCCGTGAATTTCCTCGCCGTCGCGCAGTACGATGACCATCGGGGTTTTCGACTGCATCTGCTTCTGGTAGTAAAAGTTCTCGGCATTGGTCTGTTCCGGTGGGGCGGGCTTCCGGCCGCCGCTGGGCCGGTCGTGGCGATCTCTGTCGCTGCGTTCGGGACGGTCCGGGCGCTCTCTGTGATCATTCATGGGTGCCTGCGCATGATTGTGGTCGGCCCGGTTCAGGGAAGGGCGAATGAGCTTGCGATTGGCAAAAGCCTCCGCGTCCACAGACCGATCGGCTGGAAGTGAATCCACTGCATCTTTCATGGCGCCATCCGTTAGACACGCTTTTTGCGGGCCACAACCGCGCTGCTGTGATTGTGGGATGAAGGCGTGAATTGTCCCTAACCTAGCACAGGGACCGCGGGTATGACAATGCTCAAGTGGCGGGGGAGAAAGCACTTAGCAAACCCACTTAGCAGTTGGCAGTTGGCAATTGGACGTTTCGCATCTACTTGGGCTCGATCTCTTGAATGATCGGGGCTAAGCGCCAATGGCTAACTGCTTTTTTCCAGCGCGGTGGCAAATGCGTCCAGCGACAGCGAGCGCAACAGGTTACGCCGCATTCCCCGCTCGACATCATTGAGGCGATCGGCGGCGGAGGCGATCCACCCGAAGTCCGCGGTCTCCGACAATTTCTTCAGGTCAGCCTGGATGTCGGTATTGCGGACCAGTTCCGGGGTGCTCGAGTTCAGGAAGGTCAGGTCTTGCAGCAGGCTGTAGAGTGTTCGTAGCAATTTCTCCAGCTTGTCGCGTCCATCGGCGCCGGCGCGATAGGTCTCGGTCATCTTGAACAAGTCAGTGTGTTCCGTGCCGCGTAGCGCTGTATTCAGAATGGTCAGGGCCTGGGCGCGAGCGGCGGTGTAGCCCGCCAGGTCAAAGCTTCGCGCGGCTCCGATTGCGCCGTTGGCCAGGCGAGCGGCCAGCGCCCGTTGCCTGGGCGTCCACTCCGGACGATGCTTGGCCAGATCGCGTTCGATTTCCTCTGCCGGCAAGGCGGCCAGCGTGACAATCATCGCTCGGGAGCGGATGGTGGGCAGCAACTCGCCCGGGTTCTCGGTGAGCAAAAAGAGGGTCGCAAACTGGGGTGGTTCCTCCAGCACCTTCAGCAGCGAGTTGGCCGCCTCCCTCATGAAGGATGACTCGGTGAAGATGTAAACCCGCTCCCTAGCCTCGCCCGGACGGTAATAAATCGTCTCGATCACGCGCCGCACCTGGTCAACCTTGATCATTATCTGCGGCGGATCGGGCGGGATCACCAGAACATCGGGATGGGTCTGGACAAACAGACGCGTTTCCTTCTTGTCGGTCTCACGCAAGTTTTCCCGGGCCTCGACCGCCTCCTCGAAGCGGGCATCGAGGTCTTGCGATTGCGCGATGCGGACGCAGTTGGAACACTTGCCGCAGAAATCAGGCAGGTTATCGGTGGTAATCGGTTCAAGGCAATTGATTGCCTTGGCCAGCATGAGCGCCAGCGTGTATTTCCCGGAACCTGCCGGACCAGACAGAACTACCGCTTGAGGAAAGCGGTCGCGCGCCACCATCTCGCGCAGGCGATGGACGACGTCGGAATTGCCGCGGAAGTCGTCGAACACAGCTTTCAGCTCTCAGCCTTCAGCCAAAGCGCTTGGCAATTAGCAATTGGCCCGGGCAAGACATTTTGAGTCTAGCAGAATCAACCCGAACAAATTTCCGAAGCCTCCAGCCATGGCCAAGTGCCAATTGCTTTCGCTGAGAGCTGAAAGCTGACAGCTAACAGCTGGTTTACGCCGTCTTCGCCGCCAGCTTGACTTTCCGTCTGACGACCTCCACGATCCGTGCATGCGTTTCTGCAGCCGTTCCGCGTGCGTCCACCAGCACGACTCTCTGCGGCTCCCGGGCCGCAAGCGCCAGGTAGGCGCTCTGCACTCTGCCGAAAAACGCCCGGCTCTCCTGTTCAAAGCGATTTTCATCGTGCCGGGCGCGGCCATTCTTGGCGGCATCCGCCTTGTTGCGGCGGCGTGCGCGTTCAACGCTGGCGGCTACATCGGAATCCATGAGGATGGTCAGGTCGGGCTGCAAGCCGTGACACAGCATGCGATGCAGGGCCAGCACTGGCTCGCTGCCCAACTTGCGGCCGCCACCCTGATAGGCTTCGGTGGAATCGGTGAAGCGGTCGCAGAGCACGACGCGCCCCTCTGCCAGCGCAGGCTCGATCACTTCCGTGACGTGTTGGGCGCGTGAGGCGAACATCAGCGCCAGTTCCGCCATGGGGGAGAGGCCGGCGGTGGAAGTATCGAGAAGCAAGCGCCGTATTTTTTCTCCGGTTGCGGTTCCGCCCGGTTCACGCGTCACCACCACCGACATGCCTTGCGCTCTTAATACCCGGGCCAGCTTCTCCAGTTGTGTGCTCTTGCCGCAGCCGTCGAGTCCTTCGAAGGTGATGAAGCGGCCACGATGAGCGTGCGAGGACACAGCGGAAATCATAAATCAGCACCTGGCATTTGGCACTTGGCATTTGGATCTAAGACCAGTCTGTGTGTGGGGCGGGCGCCCCTCGCCCGCCGCTTTTGATTTTGATGCTGTGCCATATCCGGCGACCGGGCAAGAGAAATAATCCAGGGCAAGGTCAGTTGCAAAGGCGGCGGGCGAGGGCGCCCGCCCCATACTGGCTGGGCGTGACCGGAATGCCTGCGGCTGATATATTCATCTGTCCTAAATCGATTCCATAACGGCCCAAGGAGCGTGTTCGTGGCTCATTTCCCCGGAAGGATTTTCCGTCATGTCTGGTTGCTGGTCGCTCTCGTTTTGCCGGTGTTTGGTGCTGGCGCACCTGCTCCGCACGTCAGCCTGTTCGTGGACGCCACCGACGCGCCGCGAAAAATCTTTCATGCCCGCATGACTATTCCCGCCAAGCCGGGCAGCCTCACGCTTTATTATCCCAAGTGGATTCCCGGCGAGCATGGTCCCACCGGGCCGATTCAGGACCTCGCCGGCCTGAAGTTCACCGCCGACGGGAAGACTCTGCCCTGGCGTCGCGATCTGCTGGATGGCTGGACGTTTCACGTGGAAGTGCCGGCCGACGCATCCAGCGTTGAGGCGTCGCTGGATTTCATCTCGCCTGCCGGGTCGGAGGGCATCTACACTGGCGGTGCCACGGCCACGGACCGGATGGCAGTCATCAACTGGAACGATGTGCTCCTGTATCCGCAGGGATGGCCTTCGGATGACCTGACTTACACGGCCAGCCTACGCCTGCCGGCGGATTGGAAATTCGGGACCTCGCTGGCCGTAACCTCGCAGTCGGGAGGCGAGATCAAGTTCGCCCCGGTTTCGCTTACCATGCTGGTCGATGGCCCCGTGATCATCGGGGAATATCTGAAAGTTGTTCCCCTCAATCCCGGGCATACGCCACCGGTGGAAATGGACGTCGCGGCCGACAGTGCGGCCGCGCTCGATGCTCCCGCCGAGGTTTGGGAACACTACAAGAACCTGGTCAAGCAAACCGATGCCCTGTTTGGAGCGCAGCACTATCGCGACTATCACTTTTTGTTCAGCCTCAGCGACCACGTGGCCCACTTTGGTCTGGAGCATCACGAATCCAATGACAGCCGGTTGGGGGAGCGGGCCCTGGTCGATCCGACCAAGCGCCTGCTGGGTTCGGGATTGCTTTCCCATGAATTTGTGCACTCCTGGAACGGAAAATACCGGCGTCCCGCCGATCTCGCGACTTCTGACTACGAAAAGCCCATGCAGACCGATCTGCTGTGGGTATACGAGGGCCTCACCCAATACCTGGGTGAGATCCTCACCGGCCGCATGGGAGAACGAACGCCGGAGGAATTTCGCGACGCTCTTGCCTACACTGCCGCCGAACTCGACCACACCTCCGGGCGCGCGTGGCGCAACCTTCAGGACACCGCCGACGGTGTTCCCGCGATGCAGGATGCGCCCCCGCAATGGAAGTCATGGCGGCGAGCGCTCGACTACTATGAAGAAGATGAATTGAACTGGTTGTGGGCGGACACCATCATTCGGCAGCAGACGCATGGCCAGAAATCGCTGGACGACTTTTGCCGGATCTTCCACGGCCCCCCGAGCGGGCCTCCACAGGTGAAAACCTACACCTTCGACGATATCGTCAGCACCCTGAACCGGGTGGCGCCTTATGACTGGCGCGGATTCTGGACCGAGCGCCTGACCAATCACGGCCCCGGCGCTCCCCTGGGCGGCATCGAGGGCAGCGGCTGGAAACTTGTTTATGACGACACCCGTTCGCCGCAGGTGCAGGCGGAGGAGGGTGAAAGGAGCGCTGTCAACGCTGCCTACTCGATCGGATTGTGGTTGAAAAACGACGGATCGGTTGTCGATACGGTTGAAGGCATGCCGGCAGACCAGGCTGGCATCGGGCCGGGCATGAAACTGATTGCCGTCAATGGGAGAAAGTTCTCAAAAGATGTGCTGGGCGATGCCTTGCGAGCAGGCAAGAGCAGCAACGCCGCGCTCGAGCTGCTGGTGGAAAACACGGAGTATTACAAAACCTACAAGCTGGACTATCACGGCGGAGAGAAATTTCCTCACCTGGTACGGGACGAAGCCAAGCCCGACGTGCTGAGTGCAATCATCAAGCCACGGTAGGAGTCGTCAGTTTTCAGTCTTCAGTCGTCAGCCGTCGGGAACGTGTAATACGCTGTGCGGATGAAGGTGTGTCTCCGGGAGACTGATGACCGAAGACGGACGACCGCCCCTTACTGCTAAGAGACTTCGCTGACGCCCGCGAACAAGTCGCTCTCCGGCATCAGCAGCTCAGCTTTCACTGCCGCCGCCAGATGGAACATCTCCCGCTCCCCGCGCTTGCGCGCATACTCCTCGAATAGCGGCCACAGAGGCTGCTGGCTGACATGCGCCCTGAAAGCCTCAAGTTTGGTTTCCAAATAGTTGCCAATCTCGACCACGGCCGTGGCCGGGGCCAGAGTGATAGGTTGCCGCCCAGGCAGAGTGAAGTCGGCGGTGGTGTGGTAGAGCTTCTGAACTCGGTGAGGCGTGACCGGGCCGTTCAATTGATCAGGAAAGCGGTTGCTCCGTCCTGCCCAGTGGAAGGCAAGCGTGGCGAAGACTGATGCCATCGTATGATCGGTATGCCCGGTTACCCCGCCCGAAGGATCAAACGTGAGCAGGATCTGGGGACGAAACTCCCGGATGCGCAGCGTGAGATCGGAAACCACACGTTGCAGGTCTAGTCGGTGCAGTTGGCCGTCGGGATAGTCGAGCGCGATCCAGCGCGAGACTCTCAGAATCCTGCAGGCAGTGGCAAATTCCTCGCGTCGCATGGCGCCCAGTTCCTGGTCATTACGCGCCCCGCCGCGGTGCGTGGCCGCCTGCCCGGAGGTCAGGCAAATAACGCAAGTTTCCACGCCCAGCCCGCTATATAGCCGCAAAGACCCACCAAAGCTACTGGCTTCATCATCCGGATGGGCGGTTACCACCATCATGCGCCGCATGTCAGGGATTGTATCTTCGATGTAGCGCCGCCGTCCCGCTGCCTATTGGTGGGCGTCCCGCCCACTCCATCAGGCTTGCCGAAGGTCGGCGCTATCGAATTCCTCATCTTCCTCAAGCATGAACGCCAATACATCTTGTGGCACGGGCGCATTCCATACCGGCGCAAATGACAGGCGATGAAGCGGAGAGGGTCCGTGTTCTCGTAGTGCCGCCAGATGCCGAGGCGTGCTGTAGCCTTTGTTCGAAGCCAGTCCGTAAACCGGAAAGACCGGGTCCCATTCGACAATCATGCGGTCGCGCTCCACTTTGGCCAGGATGGAAGCGGCCGCGATCGAAGCTGAAAGGGCATCACCATGAATGATCGGCTGTTGTGGAAGTTCGCAGTCCAAGCGCAGCGCGTCCACGAGCAGGTGGTCGGCTCCCGGGTCGAGGCCGAAGACCGCTTCACGCATGGCCAGACGCGAGGCCTGGTAAATGTTGATCTGATCGATGCGTGCAGCATCGACGGCCGCTATCGCCCAGGCCACGGCATGTTCGCGGATTCGTTCTGCGAGGATTGTGCGGCGCTCTGGCAGCAACAGCTTGGAGTCACGCAAGCCTCGTACCCGATATTCGGGATCGAGGATGACGGCAGCAGCGACCACAGGCCCGAACAGCGAGCCGCGTCCCACTTCATCGACACCAGCGATAAAGCGCGCGCCCAGTTGCGCTGCCTTCTTCTCAAATCGCAGCGTACAATGCAGCTTCTTCAGCAGACGCAGCTTGGCGGCGGAGGGAGAGAGCGGTTTCCCGGGCTCGGAAGTGAGTTCTTTCGGCACGAAGTAACTGTAAGGGCATCTTCGCCCAGCCCACGCTTGTGGCGCAATGTGGAAAAATCGATTCCTGTGTGGGTCGGACTGGTGTGACCGCCCCACACTCTGCCCTTTCCTGCAACTGCCATGGATTCATCGGCCCGAAGGTAACCAGCGGGGGCCATTACCTGAGTAAATTGACGGTCGGGCTGCTGCTTGCTAGCTTCGGTTTAGAGAACCGTCAGCGCACCGGACCTATTTTGAGAGAAGACATTAAACGATCGCCAGAGCGCCAGAAAAAGCGCATTCAGCTGGCCCTTCCCATTCGCGTTACCTACTGGGATGACGCGCAAAAACCCTGCCTCGAGATTGCCTGCACTTACGATATTTCCGAGCATGGCGCCCGGGTCACAGGCCTGCGCTGCGTGAAGGAAGCGGGAGAAGTTGTTGCCATCGAGCGCGGCAAGAACAAGGCGTTCTGTCGCGTGGTCTGGGTAGGCGAACCGAATTCAGAAGTGGCGGGTCAAATCGGATTGCAGTCTGTCGAATCCGACCGGACAATGTGGGAAGCCGAACTGAAGGACATGGTGGAAGTCTATGAGCCGGTCCTGGCGGATGGGAACGGGCAGCGGCCTCGTACCTTTGCCAGCCACGAGCGCCGCCGCCGCCGCGAGCGCTTCAGTCTGGAGGGAACGGCGGAACTGGCAGAGCAGGGCCCCCACACCTTCAAGGCCAACGTCGTCCTGAAGAATATGTCTGAGATTGGGTGCCTGGTCCTAACCAAACACATGGTGCCGGCTGGCACCGAGTTGCAAGTGACGATTCATGTGGATGACCAGAATTTGACGCTGAAGGGTCAGGTCAAGCACGCAGAACCCAACGTAGGACTCGGCATCGAATTCCACGAGATTCGTAAGGGCGAGCGCCAGATGCTGCAGTTCCTGATCCGCAAGTTAGCCGAGAAGCATCTCGAAGACACCCTGCAGTTCGAAATCCACAAATAAGCCGGACCCGGACGTCAGACCTCAGTCTTCGGATCTCATACGGAAACTGAGGTCCGACATGGCTAGCTACTGGCGACTTCGGCCACGCCCTGCTCGCGGTCAACATCCTTCAGGCGGGCTGCTTTGCCCTTCAGGCTGCGCAGATAGTAAAGCTTGGCGCGGCGGACCTTGGAGGAGCGCAGCAGGTCCACCTTGTCCACCACTTTGGAATGCAGCGGGAAGATGCGCTCAACGCCGTGGCCGAAGCTGATCTTGCGCACCGTAAAGCTGGCTTGTGGACCTCGGCTGCGTGCAATCACAACACCCTCAAATGCTTGCAGGCGTTCCTTGTCGCCTTCCTTGATCTTTACGTGCACCCGCACGCTGTCGCCCGGAGCGAAATCAGGGATGTCGTTGCGCTTGGTCTTAGCCAGAAGTTTTTCGATAATCAGGTTGGTCACGATTTTTTCCCCCAGTGACAGAAGTCTCGGAATCGGTTCATTTTTCCTTGCCCGTAATGCGGGCCAGCAACTCTTTATCTTCAGCACCCAGCGCGACTCCGTCCAGCAAGTCGGGCCGGTTACGCCACGTTTTCTCCAAAGCCGTGCGCCGGCGCCAGCGGCGTATTTCTTCATGGTTGCCTGAAACCAGGACCTCGGGCACCTGCAATCCGCGAAAGTCGGCGGGCCGGGTGTAGTGCGGATAGTCCAGCAACCCACCCGACGCACAGGTGGAGTCGGCGCCACCCGCCTGCGCTGGCATGGTCACCGTGAACGACTCCTGCCGCGCCGAAGCTTCGTTGCCCAGAGCGCCGGGAATGAGCCGCGTGACCGTATCCAGAATCACAGCGGCAGCTAACTCGCCGCCGCTCAGCACATAGTCGCCGATGGACAACTCACGGTCGGCCAGGTGTTGTCCCACCCGCTCATCCACGCCTTCGTAGCGGCCACAGATCAGGACGATTCGCTCCAGCTTCGCGAGCTCTTCCGCCGCGCCCTGGTCGAAACGGCGGCCCTGTGCCGACAGCAGCACTATGCTCTGTTTCGCAGCGGGCGCAAGCCGCTCGGCCCTGCTTTGGACATTCAGCCCTTCGATACATTCAAAGATCGGTTCCGGCTTCAGCACCATGCCTTCGCCGCCGCCGAAAGGGCGGTCATCCACGGTACGGTGCCGGTCGTGGGCAAAAGCCCGCAAGTCGTGAACTTCGATCGTCGCCAGGCCAGATTCGCGGGCCCGGCGAACGATGCCGTAATCCAGCGGTCCGCGAAAAAAATCAGGAAAGATCGTCAGAATGTCGATCTTCATCGCTGGACCTTGGAACTACACAGCAAGTTGTCATGCTGAGCAAACGAGCCGCGCTTTGTGCGGCGAGAGCGTCGAAGCACCCCTATACCCGGTACCGGCTAAGAAGGTAGAGGTCCTTCGACTCCGCAACTGCTTCGCGCCGCGAAGCAGTTGCTCCGCTCAGGATGACAATTTCTTACTGTTCTCTTGCTGCTCTTTCTCTTCCGCCGTCAACGGAGCACTCAGCTCCAGCATGCCCTGGGGCAGAATCATGTGAATCCTTTTGTGCTCAAGGTCGGTGCTCTTCAAATACGCTTCGGCGTAAGGGACCTCGTATTGGCTCGTTCCCCCTTTAACGATCAGCAGGGGTGCTTCACCCGCTCCAAACTGTACATCCTGCACCTGGCCAATCTCGCGGTCACCGTCGAAGACCGCGCATCCCACCAGGTCGCTGACGTAAACCCAGCCCGCTTCCAGCTTCGATCGTTCATTGGCCGGAACCTGCAACTCGCAGCCGATCAGGCTCTCGGCTTCAGAGATCGAATCGATGCCTTCAAATTTCAGGACCAGGTGACCCTTATGGGGCCACAGTTCCTCAATCTTTAATTCGCGCCGGGCCCGGTCTTCATCCTTGGGCAAGGCCCATAGCCGCATGCCCGATTGAAACCGGTCCGGGACGTCGCTATGCGATTCGGTTGCGACTTCTCCGCGGCGGCCCTGGGTCTTGAGCACACGCGCCAGCGTGATGAACTCGCCGGCTATTCCAGAATCTCCAGCGCGAAACGCTTGTTGAACTTCGAACCGGCCGCAGCCAGCAGATTGCGCATGGCGCGTGCGGTGCGTCCCTGCTTGCCGATCACCCGGCCCAGATCGTTCGGAGCAACCCTAAGCTCCAGCACGGACTCGCCGTCTTCTTCGACCTGATTGACGGCGACCTGTGCCGGATCATCGACCAGCGCTTTTGCAATCTGTTCGATCAGGACTCGCATGTCCCCGGTTGGCTCGCTCATTAGGGATATCCTGTTCTATGCGTTGAATTTGCCGGAAGGCGCAACCCGAGATCAGGCAACCGGAGCGGCACTAGCCGCTGCCGGCCGGGACACGATCTTGCTGACCCGATCCGACAACTTGGCGCCCTTCGATACCCAGTAGTCGATGCGCTCACGCTGGAGTTCAATGCTGGCCGGGCTGGTCCGGGGGTTGTAAGTCCCGACCACCTCGACCGGACGGCCATTGCGCGCGCGTTCCTTCTCGATGACCACTACCCGATACTGCGGTTGTTTGCGCGCACCGGTGCGCGACAGACGAATCATTAACAAGAGCTTATGTTCCTTTCCTAATTGCTTCAGGCAGGCTGAGACAAACCATTATTTTTGCAGAATTTACCCGGATTAGCAAGTTGCGACGGAGCGTCCTCCATGGGTTCGCGCACCGATCAATCGAGACAGCCACCGAAACTTGCACCCACAGCTCGCATTCTTGTTAATATAACCAGTTCAGTACAGCGGCACACCAGGGAGACCAGAACCATGACCTACGTGATCGCAGAACCGTGCATCGGAACCAAGGACACCGCCTGCGTGGACGCTTGCCCGGTGGACTGCATTCATCCCAAGAAAGATTCGCCTGCATACGCCGAAGAAGAGATGCTGTACATCGATCCTGTAGAGTGCATCGACTGCGGAGCTTGTGTGCCCGTCTGCCCGGTATCGGCCATTTTCGCGCTGGACGATCTGCCGGAAAAGTGGGCATCGTTCACCGAACGCAACGCGAAATATTTCGGAAGGTAGCTTTTCAGCTATCAGCCTTCAGCCATCAGTGAATGCGCGCTAGCACCAACCGATAGTTGACGGCTGAGAGCTGAAAGCTGCATTACTTCCCATCTCCCCACTACTCCATTACAATCAATCGTTAACCTGCTGGGCTTCCATGACACTCAAGGAGTCGGAAGCAATCGTCCTGCGCACGTATCCTTTGCGCGAGGCTGATCTGCTGGTCACGTTGTTTACGCGAGCGGAAGGGAAAGTCCGCGGCGTGGCGCGCTCAGCCAAAAAGTCGAAGCGGCGGTTTGGCGGCGCGCTCGAACCGCTGACCTATGTTCGGGCCTTTTATGAAGATCGCGAGCGGCAGGAGTTGGCCCGGCTGGATTCCTGCGAGGTGCTGGAATCGCCGCTGGCGACGGAAGTAAGTTATCCGCGGGCGGTCGCGCTGGCGCATATAGCGGAGTTGCTCGACCAGTTGCTTCCGGACCGCGAAGCCAATGACGCGGCCTTTCGCTTGGCGCTGGCGGTGCTCGCAGGCTTGCGCGGACCCGATGTCTGGATGCCTGTGACGTACTTTGAACTGTGGATGACCCGCCTGATGGGCTACCTGCCCGACCTCGGCGAGTGCATGGTTTGCGGACGCACGTTGAACGGCAGCCGGGCCTTCTTTCACGCTTTGACCGATGGCTTGATGTGCGCCGAGGACAAGCGGCTGGCATCATCCGAAATATCCGCAGAATCGCGGACATTGGCGGCCCAGATGTTTCGCGCCCCGGTAGAAAGTTTTGCGGGGACGCCCTGGCCCAAGAAGCAGGGAAGCGATCTGCGCAAGTTTCTGGTACAGACGCTGCAGCGGCACATTGAGAAGAAGCTGGTGACTGCAGGCATGTTGGAGAAGATTGCCGCTTAGCGCATTTCCGCTAAGAACTGAGAACCAGCAACTAAGAACTGAAGAATTACAAGCAGGCAGTGCATGCCGAGCCCCAAGCCCAATCCGCTCACGTTCCAGGAACTGCTCCTCCGGTTGCAGACTTTCTGGGCGGAGCGCGGCTGCGTCCTGCAACAACCCTACGACGTCGAGGTTGGCGCCGGCACAATGGCGCCGGAAACTTTTCTGCGCGTGCTGGGGCCGCAACCCTATAAGGTTGCTTACGTGCAGCCTTCGCGCCGTCCGGCAGATGGACGTTATGGAGAGAATCCAAACCGCCTGTTCAAGCACATGCAGTTACAGGTCATTCTCAAGCCGCCGCCGGAAAACGTGCAGGAGCTTTATCTGGAATCGCTGGGCGCGATGGGCATCAATCTGCGCCAGCACGACATTAAGTTTGAAGAAGACAACTGGGAGTCGCCTACTCTAGGCGCTGGGGGGATCGGCTGGCAGGTCATGCTCGACGGCCTGGAAATCACGCAATTCACCTACTTCCAGCAGTGCGGCGGCGTCGATCTGGACCCAATTTCGGCTGAGCTCACCTACGGGCTGGAACGTATCGCATCATTTTTGCAGGACAAAGATTCGATTTATGACATTGTGTGGGCGCGCGATCCCGAAAGCTCGCGGGTCACGACTTACGGCGATGTCAGGCTGGCCGATGAGCTGCAATTTTCGGTGTACAACTTCGAGCTGGCCGACGTAGAAAAAGCGTGGAAGCATTTTGAATTGTACGAGAATGAAGGCAACGCTCTAGTCGAACGATATGGTGTCTTATCTAAGGATTTGAGTCTGAGTAAACGGCTAAGCCAGCAGCCAGGAACGGGAGAAGGGTTCGTTCGGGAAATGGCACGGTTCCCGTTGCTTGCCGCGTACGATCTCTGCCTAAAGTGTTCCCACCTATTTAACATTCTGGATGCGCGCGGAGCGATTTCGGTGACCGAACGGGTGGGTGTGATCGCTCGGGTACGGAATTTGGCAGTAGGTATCGCAAGGCGATGGGTAGAGCAGCGCAATTGTGAATTGCCAACGGAGCATGACAACGAATCCTGGGCGGCCAAGAAAGCGAAGAAGGAAGTAGCGCCCACAACTGCGTGAGTATTGTCATCCTGAGCGGAGTGGAAACTCCGCTCGCGAAGTTTCCACGCGGTCGAAGGACCCCTATAGCCGACAGGAGTCCGCGTTTTCCAGGGCTCCTTCGACTTCGTGAGTCCGCTTGCAAGACAGGGAACTAAGTTTAATGCCAGATTTTCTACTCGAAATCGGTTGCGAAGAAATTCCGGCGCGGATGATCGACGCGGCGTCGCTGGAACTGCGCGAGCGCGTGCAGAAATTGCTCGACCGCGAGCGGCTGCAGCCCAATGGTGCCATCAGCTCTCTCGAATCGCCGCGCCGCCTGGCGGTACTGGCGCCAAATATCCCAGCCGTGCAGCCCGACGTTGTTGAGGAACAGACCGGCCCATCGGTCAGCGTGGCGTTCAAAGATGGCCAGCCCGCACCCGCCGCGCATGCGTTCGCGAAAAAAGCCGGCGTGGATGTTTCCCAGTTGCAGCGCACCACCACTCCGAAGGGTGAGTACCTGTCGGCCAAAATCACCCGGCGCGGCCGCTCCGCGACCGAGATTCTCGCCGAGGCCCTGCCCAAAGAGATGGCTTCCATCTACTGGCCCAAGAACATGTACTGGCGCAAGCCCAGTGAGCGCTTTGTGCGTCCGGTGCGCTGGCTGGTGGCTATGCTCGATGACGAGATCGTCCCGCTGGAATTCGATGGAGTTCGCGCCGGGAACCAGTCGCGGGGACATCGAATTCTGGCCGACGGGCCGGTCGCGATTCCCCGTGCCGGATCTTCGTATGTAGAGATGCTGCAGAAGGCCAGGGTCCTCGGTCGTGAGCCGAGAGAAAAGCAGATCCGCAAAGCTCTCGACGCCGCGACTCGCACTATTCCCGGTGCGCGCTGGCGCGAAGACAGATCCCTGCTCGACACTGTGATCAACCTGACCGAATGGCCGGCGGCCATCCTGGGCGCATTCGATCCTGAATTTCTGGAATTACCCGAAGAGGTCCTGGTCACGGTCATGCGTGACCATCAAAAGTATTTTGCTGTCGAGGACTCACGTGGCAGCCTCTCGCCGCACTTTCTGGCGGTGCTGAACACGGACGGCGATCCCCACGGTATCATCCGGCACGGGCACGAGCGCGTGCTGCGGGCGCGCTTCAACGACGCGCGCTTTTTCTGGCAGACCGACCAGAAGCATCCGCTGCGTCAGCGCACCGCGTGGCTCAAGAACGTTACTTTCCAGAAGGAGATGGGCAGCTACTGGGACAAAGTGCTGCGGGTGCAGCGGGTATGCAGTTGGTTGTGCGAGAAGATTCGCCAAGGCGGCATCGCAGTCCGTCCGGGCGTTGTGCACAAAGCTGCTCTGCTGGCCAAAACCGACTTGACCACCGAGTTAGTCAAGGAGTTCACTGAACTGCAGGGTATTGTGGGTGGCTTGTATGCCAGAGTTCAGGAACTCGATCCCGACCTGAAAGCCGAAGCGCGCGAAGCGGTGGCTGTCGCGATCTACGATCACTACAAGCCCGAGTCCATGGAAGACTCAGTTCCGCGGACAGTCGAGGGCGCGGTCCTCTCGATCACAGACAAGGCCGACAGTATCGCGGGAATGTTCGCTCTTGGTTTGCAGCCGACGGGATCGAAGGATCCGTTTGCCCTGCGCCGCCAGGCCAACGGCATCGTCAGGACCATCGCAGAACACAAGCTGCCCGTCAGTCTCCGCGAGTTGTTCAAGGATGCGCGCGAGGCTTATCGTGGCTCCGCTGTCGAGAAAAAATTCGTCGCCGCTGTGGACTACGGCGGTACGGTAAGCCATTTTCTTCGTGAACGCCTGGAGTTTTATTTGCGCGACGCCCTGGGTTTCAATTACGACGTGGTGAGCGCAGTGCTGGCGCCGGATGCGGACGACGTCGTGGATGCAGTGGCCCGGGCGCAGGCACTGAAGAGCGTTCTGCATATGCCCGAATTTCAAGCCATCGCGGCGGCTTGTAAACGCATGCGCAATATCCTGAAGCAGGCGAAGGAGGCCGGTATCGGGCCCGCCGCAAAGTTTCAGGCCCTGCCTGATTCTGCTGATGAAGAAAAACGGCTTGCCGCCTACGTTGCGACTTACGCCCCAAGAGTTGAAACACACCGGCAAAAGAAGGAATATCAGAAGGCCCTGTCGGTACTCGCGACAGCCAGGGAACCGGTGGACGCATTTTTCGATAAGGTCATGGTCATGGTCGCGGACGAGCGCATCCGGGCAAACCGTTTGGCGCTTCTGCAGACCCTGCTAAAGGAATTTTCGACCATTGCCGATTTCTCAGAGATGGTGACGGACGGCAAAGAATCCAAGGAATCCTCGAAACAATAAAGGAAGAACACTCATTATGGCGACGCAAACTCTCCCTGAAACCAGCGTTGAGACCACGGACAAGAATCCCGCCACAAAGTACGTTTTCTTTTTCGGCGGCGGCAAAGCCGACGGCAATGGCAAGATGAAAGATGATCTGGGCGGCAAAGGTGCCGGTCTCGCCGAGATGACCAACGCCGGGCTGCCTGTGCCCCCGGGCTTCACCATTCAGACTGAGGCTTGCCGGGAATATATGCGCAGCAACGGCGTGTCCGCTGAAGTCGAACGCCAGATGGATGCGGCGCTCAAGAAGTTAGAGGAGCTGCAGGGCCAGAGGCTCGGCAAGGGCGAGAACCCGCTGCTGGTGAGCGTGCGCTCGGGCGCGAAGTTCTCCATGCCCGGCATGATGGACACCATCCTCAATCTCGGCCTCAACGATCAGAGCGTCGAGGCCCTGGCGAAACGCAGCAACAATCCACGCTTCGCAGCTGATTCCTACCGCCGGCTCATCCAGATGTTCGGCAACGTGGTGCTGGACATCCCGAAGCCCGCCTTCGACGAAGTATTCGATGCCAAGAAGAAGCAGAAGAAAGCCAGGCTTGACACCGATCTCGACGCCAAAGCGCTCAGGGAAGTGATCGAGGAGTACAAGAAGGTCGTCAAGAAACATACCAGACAGGATTTTCCCCAGGACCCGCATCAACAGCTTGTGATGGCGCGCGATGCCGTGTTTCGCTCCTGGCAGAACGACCGTGCCAAGCACTACCGCCGCATTAACAACATCGACGACATGCTGGGCACCGCGGTCAACGTGCAGGCCATGGTCTTTGGCAATCTGGGCGATACCAGCGGCACGGGTGTGGGCTTTACCCGCAACCCTGCTACCGGAGTGAAGGAGTTCTACGGCGAGTTCCTGATGAACGCGCAGGGCGAAGACGTGGTGGCCGGCATCCGCACCCCGGTTCCGATCGTCGAACTGCAAAAGATCATGCCTGGCGTGTATGACCAGCTGCGCGAAATCACTACCCGCCTGGAGAAGCACTACCGCGACATGCAGGATTTCGAATTCACCATCCAGGAAGGCAAGCTCTACATGCTGCAGACGCGCAACGGCAAGCGCACCGGACGCGCCGCCGTGCGGGTTGCCATCCAGATGGTGGAAGAGGGGCTCATTAGTAAAGAGGAAGCCATCTTCCGCGTCGAGCCCAACCAGCTTTACGACTTCCTGGTTCCCGGCCTGGATGAGAAGGGCGGAAAAATTGAAGTGCTGGCGACAGGCCTGCCCGCTTCGCCGGGCGCAGCCGTGGGCCAGATCGTCTTTACTGCAGACGACGCGGTGGAGAAGGCCGGCCACAGCCGGAAAAATCCGGTCATCCTGGTACGGGCGGAGACCACACCCGAAGACATCCACGGAATGGAAGTCGCAGTCGGAATTCTGACGTCGCGCGGCGGTATGACCAGCCACGCCGCCGTGGTCACACGTGGCATGGGCAAATGTTGCGTAGCGGGGGCGGGCGACATCCGGGTGGAAGAAAAAACGCGCGAGATGCGGGTGAAGGGTCAGGTCTTCAAAGAAGGCGACTGGATCTCGCTCGATGGCACTACCGGCCGCGTGATCAAAGGCAAGCTCAACACGGTTGCTGCCAGGCCCGACGATCCCGAACTGATGAAGCTGATGGGCTGGGCCGAACCCTTTCGCAAGCTGAGGGTCCGCGCCAACGCTGACATTCCGCGTGACGCCATTCAGGCCCGCGCGTTCGGCGCCGAGGGCATCGGCCTATGCCGCACTGAGCACATGTTCTTTGCCGAAGACCGGCTTCCGCACATGCGCACGATGATTCTTGCCAATAACGAGAAAGACCGTCGCGCCGCGCTTAAGAAACTTCTGCCCATGCAACGCGCCGACTTCACCGGCGTGTTCCGCGCCATGGACGGCTTCCCGGTCACCATTCGTACCCTCGATCCGCCCTTGCACGAATTTCTTCCGCGGCGCGAAGACCTGATGGTCGAGATTGCAGTACTCGAGGCTACCAAGCCACGTTCTCCCAAGCTGAAGGGACTGCGAACCTTGTTGCGCCGGGTGGAAGACCTGCACGAATTCAACCCCATGCTCGGACATCGGGGCTGCCGGTTGGGAATCACCTATCCCGAGATCACCGAGATGCAGGCTCGCGCCATCTTCGAAGCGGCCGTGGCGGTGGCCAGGGATGGCGTAAAGGTCTTTCCCGAGGTAATGATTCCTCTGACCGCCACCAGGAAGGAAATGGCGAACCAGGCGGCGATCGTCCACCGGGTGGCGCAGGAAGTCTTCAAAGAAAAAGAGAAGAAGGTGGACTATCTCGTGGGCACAATGATCGAACTGCCCCGGGCCGCGCTGGTTGCGGACGAAATCGCGAACGAGGCCCAGTTCTTTTCGTTCGGCACCAACGACCTCACGCAAACCACTTTTGGATTCTCCCGCGACGACGTCAACAAGGTGCTGCCCACGTACCTGGAGGAAGGCATCCTGAAGCAGGATCCATTTGCCGTCCTCGACCGCGAGGGAGTGGGACAGCTGGTCAAAATGGCTACGGAACGCGGCCGCAAAACCCGGCCCGATCTCAAAGTCGGCATCTGCGGCGAGCACGGCGGAGAACCTTCGTCCGTCGAGTTCTGCCATCAGGTTGGATTGAATTACGTCTCCTGTTCGCCCTTCCGCGTTCTGACCGCACGCCTCGCGGCGGCGCAAGCGGCGGCAGCAGATAAGTTGAAAGTCGAAGGCGGAAGAACGAAATAGCAGCTTACGCGAGCGCGGAGGAAATTTACCCGGTTTCCTCCGCGTCCCCTGTGGTTTGAAGGTCTACTGTACTTTCTGCAGCCGGGCAATCAGCTTCTGCGCGAAACTCTGTTCCGATTCCGACCACAAAAGACGCGCATTCGCTCCGGAGTTCTTTTCCACCTTGCTGGTGAACTCCACAAGTTTCTGCACGTTGGCCCGCACTTTCGCTTCGGCCTCGACGGTCAGGGGCACATCTTCCTGCAGAAAAGGCGAATCCAGGCCAAGGTCCACCTGGACCTGGCCTTCCTGCTGGCAGATCCCGTCATCAAACTCCAGGCCGTGGACCAGGAACTTCACCGGAGACGGCTGCAGCGTCCAATGTCCATCGTCGGCCAGCGCCCACAGGTCCCAGAAAGCTTCAAACATGTAGGCGTAGTCCTCGTGCAACAGGTCGGAGGCAATGAGTACCGCTGCTTCCGGCGAGACTCCCGGCGTGAATCGCCGCTCCAGAATGGTCGGTTCATTCCAGGAGACAGGATGAAGGGCCAGATAGGTGATGCCGGGCCGCGCTACGGAGAACGAAAACTGGCGCATCACGGCCAGAGCGCGAGGCAACATGTCGTCCACTTCGAAACTGGAAAACCAAAGGCTCAGGTAGAGAGGATCAGGCATCAAATACTCGTCGACGAAGGTCTGCCATCAATTGTAAATTGTCGCGCGAGTGACGCGCAGGCGAACTGAAACAAACCATGAATTGTGGCGCCAGAGGTGAAAGCGCGCGCCAACCGCACCACCTGGGGTCGCAGCAAAATGGAGATGAGTTAGCGAGATGCCCACAATTCAGATTGATGGCGCCCGAAAAAAGCGGTGCTCTTTTGACACTATTCCGGCCGCACTGTTACCATCAAAGCTCAGTCGCAGGCTCCCACCTTCATCATCGTGGTCCCCGTCGTCTAGCCTGGCCTAGGACATCGCCCTTTCACGGCGGTAACACGGGTTCAAATCCCGTCGGGGACGCCAGTTTAGAACCAACAACTTCCAGCCGTTCGCTCGA